>Ga0209804_1000003_pt1 | contig 206434 bp, 169 predicted proteins | sample GraSoiAngelo_139_FD_185896 | JGI IMG/M metagenome (GOLD analysis project Ga0209804, IMG submission 185896) | Grasslands soil microbial communities from the Angelo Coastal Reserve, California, USA - 14_0929_12_20cm (SPAdes) (version 2) | ecosystem: Environmental > Terrestrial > Soil >... | reverse complement strand
GCTGCCGGCTGAAAAAACCAAAAAAGGCAGTGCTAAACCAGGGGATATTCCTCCCTCACCTCGATAACCCGGGAGTTTCCGGCCATCTCCGCGGCGGCAACGCCCAAAATCACCTGATTTTTCGCGGTTTTCTCGTTGCCAAAAAGTAGCCACACCCAAGTCTTTTGGACGGGCGTTCTTGCTTGGAAGAAGCAGTAATGCGGAAGGGCAGGGAATGTGTAAAGTGTTGGCAAGAAGCTCGTAGCAGTTCTGCAAATTTACTTGGCGGCCGATCCGATTCCCGGGAACTGTCGAGAGACGGGGCAACCGGGGCGGTTGCTATGCGAGGTTTTCGCGCGAGATGTGACCACGGTGCCCCGGCGATCGGTGATGCAAACCATCCTTATTAGTTAAGAAGCCCCAGGACTTGCAGTGCAGCCAAAGCCCTATCGCGCTGTTTTTCCGTGTACCAAGTGGGGGCATATTCTTCCAGCAAAGCAACCAACTCCAACAAAGCTCCTGCTGGAAGTTGCCGTTCCGCCAAAGCCCTACCGCGTTGTTCATCCGTGTACCAAGCGGGGGCATACTCCTCTAACAGAAGGCACAGCTCCGTCAAGGCCTCATGGGGATTAACTGATCGCTTCGGTAGAGAGGTGTCGGCGGTCTTTGACTCCTTTTGGAGATTGACAGACGTTTGCCAATCCCGCGTCGGGCGGTACAGGTGCAGCCCAACCATGTAGGAATCATTTGTAACCGATCGATAATGAGCCACGCGAGCTCGCGAATAGAGACTGCCACGAATCGATCGCACCAAAAGCTGGTCGTTCGGTTGCCGGAAACGTTTACTCACGACCCGTGCGCCATGCCAACTGATGTCAATCGTAGGGGTTATTTCCAATCCGGCATTCTCAGGATTCCAGAGGCGCACAAGCATCCGCTTTGGAATGCGGGTTTCGGCTCGGCCCTCTGAAGGTGGATCTGCCAAGAATTTCCTTGATCGTTTCAAGATCTTTCGGAATGTCTGCGCGCCGCCCCTAGTAGGCTGTATCATTGTCCATCTCTGATAGTCAATAGCAACCTTCTCGGTGTTCTCGGTGGCCGAGTCGAAGTGTCTCCCACAATTTTGGGAGGCGGGTCAAAGAGCTGACCAGAATCATGAAAGACTATCAAAGCACAGATCGCAAGCCTCGATGAGGACCCGAGATAAGCGTCGGTGATTCACCGCGGAGCGCCCCGCGGCTCCTGTTGGTCACTTTCGGGAGTTCGAGGTTTGTCGGAATGGCCAGTAGCGAAGCCAAGCCGGAAGGCGCTAACGCCGTCGTGGAATTGCTGGAAGGGCCTGAGCTACAGCTGTCCTGAAGCTCGGGGCCGTATTTCGCGCATTTCTCTACACCCTCTAGCTAAGCCGGACTCGTCCAGCTTTCTAAAGGCCTTACAAGTTCCAACCCGACGGCAAACTTATCCGCCCCCATGTACTCGCAATAAACGACTCTTGCTTCGGTGCGCACACCAGCCGGTGAGCTAACCAGCGCTTGCTCACCCGGACGCCAGGCATGTTCGGTTGTCAGGCGCATCCCATGAGAACTGAGATTTTGCGATATGGCCTTCTCCGTTGGCTCCGGATGATCCGAGCGGCCAAGTGCTACCGATACTTTCTTGCCCACTCGCCCACTCGACCGGTCATCATGTACCACTCCATCGGGAAACACGCCGGCATTTCTCTCCATTGGCAAAATCGCCGTGAAGAACGTGCCCGAGTCTGACGGAGTGACATTTAGAAGGCCGCCGAATTGCTTCATTAGCTCCCGCATGCCTGCTATGCTAACCCGCAAGTCGCCAGTCCCTTTCCTGAGGGACTCCAGCAGAGATGGAGATAACCCACGTCCATCATCGTTTACCTCAAGTGTCAGAAGTTCTTGATCGACGAAGAGCCGTATTTTGACACGGGAGCTCCCTGAGCGCCCAAAAATATCCGTAAGGCACTCCTGGATGACGCGATATAGCGCCCGCTCGGCAGGCTCCAGGAACCTCTTTAGTTCTTTGGGGAAATCAATGTCGACGGAGATTCCCGTCTGCTTGGCGAACCGCTCGAGATACCAACGCAAGCTCGCCAACAAACCTTCTTTATCAAGCAAAGGCGGGTTCAAAAATTGAGAAACGACAGTGATATCCGTGGACAAGGATTCGGCCAATGAAATACTGTCCCGGGCCAACTGTAACGTTTCGTCGCTCGATCCGTCAGCTCGCTTCTGTAATTGGTACAGCTTTGCGAGCAACGATGAAAACCTTGGACTGGTCTTGTCGTTCAACTCGACCGCGATCCTCGCTCGCTCCCGCTCATGTGCCTCGAGCAACCGCGACGCCAATTCCCCCAGAGCTTCTTCGGCTCGCTTACGCCTCGTCACATCACGCGTAACTTTGCCAAAGCCTTGGAGTACGCCTTTTTTGTCGCGCAATGCCGTGATGCTGATGTCTGCCCAGAAGATCGTGCCGTCCTTGCGCACACGCCAACCCTCGTCAGTCACCTGTCCCTGCGATTCCGCGATCTTCAATAACTTTGCGGGGTGGCCACGCTGGACATCCTCGGCGGTATAAAAGCACGACATATTCTGGCCGATGATCTCTTCCGCTTTATATCCTTTGATCTTTTCTGCGCCATCATTCCAACTGGCAACATGCCCCTCACGGTCAAGCGCAAAGATGGCGTACTCGCTTGTCCTTTCCACTATCCTGCGGAAGGACAGCCCCATCTCGAGCAACTTCTCATGCTGAACTTCCTCGAAATCGGTCGAACTTCCGCCCCTCCTCTCAGGGGATCCTGGCCGTTTTTTGGACGGTTGGTCGCCAGAACTGTTGTCGGGAGAGAAGCGTTCCTTGGGGGCAGCCATAGCACACCTCGTCCCGCGTCATGGTTCATTCGACCCACTTTCAAGAAAAGACTCCGAAAAATAAGCGGTGACGAATGGTAGACGCGGGCATCTCCTCACCCCAGTGCTGGGCGCTCCAGGAGCAGTCGAACAAGGGAGCTCGCATTGCTCGAATACACTCCCACGTTATCATTCTTTGCTAGCTATACTCCCCCTGCAATCGGGGAAAGACCTGATTGCCGGGGCAGTAGACTCCTTAGCGGAGCAGAAGATCGAAAGAAACGTCTGCCGGCTGATGCTTGCTAGGCGGGCGACAAGCGTGGGGAACGATCGCCGCCGAAAACCGCCGCAAACCGTGATCGGGAATGCGCAAAAGCCACAGAAAAGACAACCGCTTAGCGTTCCGCCGCAGCAACCCCAGCATAGGAGCATGAGCTAGAGAGGTTAGCGTCTCATTCGCCGTAAGGAACCCAGATATTTTTAACCTGCACGGCGTGATCGAGGAACCACCGGCCTTCGCCCTGCTTTCGGTCGAACCAGTCGATAGCGCGGCCTTCGTTACTGAAGACCTGCTTCAAATTTCCAATGGAAAGGGTCTTGGCCGCGGCAACGCTCGCTTCATCGGTGAAACTCCAGATCGCGTCTACGTCGTCGTGCTCGGCGAGCGTTTTCAATAGTTCCGCAGGGCGGCCCGTGACCATGTTCACCACGCCGCCCGGTAAATCGCTCGTGTCAAAGACCTGATAGAGATCGCCCGTCATCAGGGGATATTTTTCCGAGGGAATCGCAATCACCGTGTTGCCCGCGCAAATCGCGGGCATCACCAGCGACAGAAACCCAAGCAGCGGCGCATCCGCAGGGCACAGGATGCCCACCGTGCCGACCGGCTCCTTCATCGCGAGCGCTACGTTGCGGAACGGCGGGTTGTGCACCGCGCCGTCAAATTTGTCGGCCCAGGCGGCGTAGGAAAAAATGCGCTCGATACCAAGGCAAACTTCCATTTCAGCTTGCTTTTTCCCCACTACGGCAGCCAGACGTGTCGCGATTTCTTCGCCGCGCCCGGAAAGGTTCTCCGCAATGTAATAGAGCACCTGCGCGCGATTGTGGGCGGTCGCTTTGCCCCAGGTTTCGGCCGTGCGCGCCGCTTCGACCGCGTTACGAATGTCTTTGCGATTGCCGAGCGGCGCCTCGCCGAGCACGCGGCCGTCGGCGGCGCGCACGGCCATGCTGTAGCCGGAGTCTGGCCGCGCCTGCTTGCCCCCAATGTAGAGCTTCACCGTGCGGTCCATCGGCGGGGAGGAAAAGTCTAGAGCCGCGTCCGGCGGCTGATCGATCGCCAGGGGCGTCGCGTGAGTCGGCGGCGCCTGCTTAAACCAGGCGGGTTCTAAATATTCGAGCAAGCCTTCGCGGCCGCCTTCGCGGCCGAATCCGCTCTCGCGGTAGCCGCCGAATCCGCAAGCCGCGTCAAAAAGATTCGTGCAGTTGACCCAAACCACGCCGGCTTTCAGTTGCGCTGCGACGTCGAGCGCCACGTTGATGCTCTCGCTCCACACGCAGGCGGCAAGACCGTACACCGTGTTGTTCGCCAGTTCGACCGCTTCGCGCGGCGTGCGAAAGGTCATTGCCGCAAGGACCGGGCCAAAAATCTCCTGCTGTACGACGATGGAGCTCGGATGCACGTTGCTCAATAGCGTCGGCGGGAAATACAAACCGCGCGAGGGAACAGGAATCGCGGGCTGCCAGCAGGTTGCGCCTTCGGCGACGCCCTGATCCACCAGGCGCCGGATACGTTCCAGCTGCACGCGCGCGACAATCGCCCCGATATCGATGGCTTTGTCAAGCGGCGGACCGATGCGCAGCGCGTTCATGCGGTCCTGAATTTTGCCGGTCAATTTCCGAGCGATGCTTTCCTGCATCAGAAGGCGCGATCCCGCGCAGCAAACCTGTCCCTGATTGAACCAGATGCCGTCGACCAGCCCTTCGACGGCGCTATCCAGGTCCGCATCTTCAAAGATAATGAACGGCGATTTGCCGCCGAGTTCGAGTGAGAGTTTCTTGTGGGTCTCGGCAGTGGCCTTGCGGATGGCCCGGCCCACTTCCGTCGAGCCGGTGAACGCGATCTTGTCCACTTCGGGATGCTTCACGAGTGCTTCGCCGGTCGAGCCGTCTCCCGTGACGATGTTCACAACGCCCGGAGGCAACGCCACTTCCTGGCAGATGTGCGCAAAAGCCAGCGCCGTCAAAGGAGTGAACTCGGCAGGCTTTAAGACCACGGTGTTTCCCGTGGCCAGCGCCGGTGCAATTTTCCACGCGAGCATCAGCAACGGAAAATTCCAGGGAATAATCTGGCCCACGACGCCACAGGCCGTGTACCCGGCAAATTCCTGTTCTAAGATCTGCGCCCAGCCCGCGTGATGATAGAAGTGCCTCGCGACGAGCGGTATGTCAATGTCACGGCTCTCGCGAATGGGCTTGCCGTTGTCCAGCGTTTCGAGCACTGCGAGCCAGCGCGAATGTTTCTGCACCTGTCGCGCTAGCGCGTAAAGGTAGCGTGCGCGGGCATGGGGAGACAGAGCTTGCCACGCGGGCAGCGCAGCGCGCGCTGCTTTGACGGCGCGGTCGATATCGCCGGGCGAGCCCTGTGCGACCGTCGCCAGTTTTTCGCCAGTCGAAGGGTCGGCGGTTTCAAAAGAGGTTCCCGCTGCGGGAGCGTGCCATTCGCCGTTGATGAAATGTCCGAAGCGGCGGTTGTGAACGTCGAGCCAGGCCAGCGCCTCACGCGGGTCTTCCGGCGCCGGACCATACTCCATGGTCATGAATTTTTCGACGATGCCCACCGGTTTCTTCGCGCTCCCTTCCTTATTCCGCCACGGTCATCCTGTTCAGGCAAGCGGATGGCGATAATCCGCCGAATAACGTCCCGTCGCGTGGTGTTCGAGCTGGCGTTCGATATCCGCAAGCATGCCGCTCGCGCCAAAGCGAAAAAGCTCCGCTTTCATCCACGAGGTGCCCAGCTCTTCTTTCACAAGCGTCAGCCATTCGAGTGCCTGCTTTGCCGTTCGAATCCCGCCCGCGGGTTTGAACCCCACGGCCATTCCCGTTTCCTCGGCGTACTCACGAATCGCGCGCACCATCACTAAACTTACCGGCAGCGTCGCATTTACCGCTTCCTTGCCCGTGGAAGTCTTGATGAAATCCGCTCCCGCCATCATGGCCACAAAGCTCGCCCGCGCCACGTTGCGCAGCGTCAGCAAATCGCCGGTGCCCAAAATCACTTTCAAGTGTGCCGGTCCGCAGGCGTCCTTAAACGTCGCGATTTCATCATAAAGCGCCTGCCATCTCGCGCTGAAAACGTGAGCGCGTGTGATGACCACGTCGATTTCATCCGCCCCGGCCTCCACCGAGCTGCGAATTTCATTGACGCGCTCCCGGAGCGGCGAAAGTCCGGCGGGAAAACCGGTCGAGACCGCAGCCACGTGGATCCCGCTGCCCTCGACCGCCCGGCGAGCCGTCTCCACAAACGTGTGATAGACGCACACCGCCGCAACCTTAATCCCGAGGCCCTCCACCCCAAGTTTTTGCGCGAGTTCCTGCTGAATCGGTTGCCGCGCCTTCGCGCACAGGCGCCGCACGCGCTCGTCGGTGTCATCGCCGGAAAGCGTGGTCAGGTCCATACAGGTGATGGCGCGAAGCAGCCAAGCGGCCTGCCATTCCTTCTTCACCGTTCGCCGCGTGACCAGCGTCTGCGCGCGGCGCTCGACCGCGCTGGTATTCACGCGCACCGCGTCAATCCGATCCAGATTGAGCGGGATGCCGCGGTTGGGCTGCAGGTCGCGCCCGGCGTACTGCGCAATGGCGGTGTCGGAAGGCGAGACCGCACCCGGCATTCGAACGGAAAGCCGGTCGGGATCTGACATCGCCGGAGTTTTGTCGCGAGGCGTCATGGGATTTCCGCACAGGATCAGAAAAACTGCATGGACACTTCATCTTATCACCACGCTAAGGCGGGTTTACACTCGCGCGCAGCGTTTTTGCCACTCTTTCTCGAATTCCGCCCGGTTCCAGAACGATTTCTGCGTGCCCACCTTTGTGGTGGAAAGGGCCGCGTAGAGGCTCGCCCGACGAAGCGCTTCCTTCTCCGGATGACCCTCTCCCAGAAACACGGCAAAGCTGCCAATGAAAGCATCGCCCGCCCCGGTCGTATCCACGGACGCGACCTCGAAGGGTGGCACGAGTTCCGTTCCCTCCTCGCTCGCCAAAAGACACCCGCGCTCGCCCCTGGTGATGACCACGCGCTTGACGCCTTGCGCCATTAGGAACTGTGCGCATTCCTTCGCGTCGCCAGCGGTATCGACGGGCATCCCGGTGATGGTTCCCGCCTCACTCTCGTTGGGGATGAAATAGTCCACGCCCCGGAGCTCGGCGAAGTCGACGGGGAGCGCGGGCGCGGGATTCACGATGCAGGGGATCCCGGTGCGTTTCGCAAATTCGACCGCGTGATACACGGTGCGGAGCGGGATTTCGAATTGCAGGACGATGGCGTTTGCCTTCCGCAAAAGCGCCTCAGCCCTGTCCACGTCCTCGGGCGCGAGCAAATCGTTCGCGCCTTTGACGACGATGATGCGGTTCTGCCCTTCGCTGTCCACGAAAATGGGAGCGACGCCGCTCGAGACGCCTTCGGCAATCCCTACGCAGCTGGCGTCAATCCCCTGCGCCTCAAAGTTTTTGATGGTTGCCGGGCCGAATAGATCATTCCCTACTTTTGCCACCATGGCGACGTTGGCTCCGCACAAGCGTGCGGCCACCGCCTGGTTCGCGCCTTTCCCCCCAAACCCCAGGTCGAAGCTCTTTCCAAAGATGGTCTCTCCCGGCTTCGGAAACGCGTCATGAAACGTGGTCAGGTCCACGTTCGCGCTACCCACAACGGCGATGAAGGGTCGGCTGGCCATCGTTTCACCCCTGGCTGTCCGCGGATTATATAAGAATTCGCGCCGGGAGCCTCCACGGCCACTCCCTCCAGCGTTTCACTGTTTCCCGGGCTGGCGCTAGGAGGGCGCCGGCTTTCTTTCTTCGTATCTGCTTGACACCGTTCTTTGTCCCCATTATAAGCACGGGCAGCAATGGCGCGGGACGGCTTCGCGTCCCGCGATTCTTGTCGCAAGCCATGCGTTCGAATGGGTTGAGGGTTAAAGGAGCGGCGGATTTATGTTTGCACCCCACTCGGTCGGCTCCGCGCTTCTCATGATGATCGCGAGCGCCATCTGTTGGGGCTCCTGGGCGAACACTTACAAAGGCGTGAAGAACTACCGATTCGAGCTGTTCTATTGGGACTATGCCATCGGTATTTTTCTGATCTCGCTCGTGCTCGCCTTCACCATGGGAAGCAGCACGCAGGACGCTTCGAGCTTCCCCAACAATGTCCATGCTGCGGACACCGCGAATTTCTACTACACGCTTGTCGGCGGTGCCATCTTCAATCTGGCGAACCTTCTGCTGGTTGCCGCCATCGACATGGCGGGCTTGGCCACCGCGTTCCCCGTTTCGATCGGCATCGCTCTGGTCGTCGGCGTGGTCTCGAGCTACATCATCGAGCCAAAAGGGAATCCCCTGTTACTCGCCGCCGGAGTCGCTTCGGCCATCCTTGCCGTGATCCTCGATGGCAAGGCCTACGCAGGTTTACAAAAGGCGGCAAGCCCTCTGTCCCGCAAAAGCCTTCTCGTCTCCGTGGTCTCCGGAATCCTGATGGGCCTCTGGGCGCCGTTCGTCACGCACGCCATGACCCAGGGCCACACACTCGGGCCGTATAGCGTAGCCGTGTTCTTCACCCTCGGGGCGCTTCTTTCCTGCTTCTTGTGGAACGTCTATTTCATGAAAAAGCCGCTGGTGGGCACTCCGGTCAATTTCAGCGACTTTTTCCGCGGGCCGGCTTCGGGCCACCTGCTTGGCCTGTTTGGAGGAATCATCTGGGGCACCGGAACAGTCTTTAATCTGGTCGCGGCAAACTTCACCGGCGTGGCGATTTCCTACGCCATCGGCCAGTCTGCTCCGATGGTTGCTGCGCTCTGGGGTGTTCTTGCCTGGAAGGAATTCGAGGGAGCCACTCGCCGCGCGAAAACATTTCTCGCCCTGATGTTTGTCTTCTACATTCTCGCGATTTTTCTGGTCGCCAGGGCCAATACCGCGAGTTGACACAGAATCTCTAGTTGCAGACTATCCTGCAAACACATTGCGCGCAATGAACCACAGGTTCGCCGGACGCTCCGCCAGCCGCCGCACGAACCACGGATACCAGAAGGTCCCATAGGCTACCAGAACGATGGAAGTGCATCCCTCGGCAGCCAGCCGCTCCTGCTCGCCGCGCTGGATGCCGTACAGCATTTGCACCTCGAAATCGGCCTTCGAAAAGCCTTCCTCGATAGCCTGTTCCGAAAGTCCGCGGATCATCGCCACGTCGTGCGTCGCAAACGCCACTCGCAGGCAAGCGTTTTCCTTCTTGGCCTTAAGCAGCTCTTTGCCGAGCGCGAAGTAATTCGCATCCACGTCCGTCTTGCGCGGAAACGCAATTTCCGGCGGCTCCATGTAGGCGCCTTTGACCAGCCGGATCGAGGGCCGCAGCGGCAGCAGCTTTCGAAGATCATCCTTGGTCCGGTGAAGATACGCCTGCAGGCATACGCCCACGTTGGGAAATTCGCCGAGCGCGCGGCGGTACAAGTCGAGCGTCACGTCCACGTAGTTGCTCGCTTCCATATCGATCCAGACGATGGATTCCTTGGGCGCGTGCGCGATGATCGCTTGCAAATGACCAAAACACAGTTCGGAGGAAAGGTCCAGCCCCAGTTGCGTCAGCTTGACGGAGATCTCCGTTTTGAGCCCCTTTTGCCGGACGCGCTCGAGAACCTCCAGATAGTGATCCGCCACCTCCTGTGCTTCCGCCCGGTCACTGATGTTTTCTCCAAGGCGTGTAAAAACCGTTCCAATTTTCTTTCTGCGAAGCGTCTGCGCGGCGATGAGCGCATCATCGAGCGTCTCGCCGGGCATGAACCGCGCTACGCTTCTCCGTACGAACTTGTAGTGCGAAGCGTGATCGCGCAGCCAACGGTTTTGTGAAGCGGCCAGCAGGAACGAGCGCATCAGGCTCATAGGCTGTTGTTGATCTCCGTAGGTCGCATGCAAGCGTTCGCCGCGACGCCGCCTGTATTCCAGGGCAACCTAAATTCTAAACCACAGGCTTCTTAAACGCCGAGCGCCCGCAGCAGCACACCTGCCAGCGCTCCTCCCACGAGCGGGCCCACCACCGGAACCGCCGCGTAGCCCCAGTCCGAGCCTGCTTTGCCGGCCACGGGGAAAATCGCGTGCACAATGCGCGGCCCCAGGTCCCGCGCGGGGTTGATCGCATAGCCGGTCGTGCCGCCGAGCGAAAGTCCGATGCCCCAAACCAGACTGCCCACGAGATAAGGCGCCAAGCCGGCCGCCGGTCCCGATGCGGCCACGCTCTTCGAGAAAATCGCGCCCACAACAAAGACGAGCACGAACGTCCCGATTAATTCGCTCACCAAATTTGCCAGCATCTTGCGAATCGCCGGCGCCGTCGAGAAGCACAGGAGTTTCATCGCCGCGTCCTGCGTTTCTTTCCAATGCGGAAGGTAATGGAGCCATACCAGCGCCGCGCCGGCCATTGCTCCCAGCATCTGGGCGGCGAAATACGGCGCGAGTTTTGCAAAATTTCCGTCGCGCACGGCGAAGCCCAGTGTCACCGCGGGATTCAAATGCGCGTCGCTGCTTCCGCAAGCGATCGCCGTGAATACCCCGGCCATCACCGCGAACGCCCATCCTGCCGTAATCACCATCCAGCCGCCGCTCTCTGCTTTCGACCGTTTGAGCAGCACCGCCGCGACGACTCCGTCACCCAGCAAAATCAGAATCATGGTGCCAAGAAATTCACCGAGCCACGGTGAAGTCATAGATCGAGGCCTCCTACGAGAAGTTGGTTCAAAAAAAGCCTTTGATCGGAATCCCTCTAGCTTAAAACAGGCAAGCTGAAGCGACCGCCTCGGTCACGCTCATCGCTAGCGGGCCGGTTTTTTTCGACAAGCCGCTCAAGATTCCACCCAATCGAAAGAGAGCGTCACGGCCTTCTTCCATCGCTCATAGAGCCGCTCGCGCTCCGCTTCCGCCAGGCACGGCTTCCACCTCCGGTCCACCGCCCACTTCGCGCGCAATTCTTCCAACCCGGAAAAGAATTCGACCGCCAGGCCCGCTGCATAGGCCGCCCCGAGCGCTGTCGTTTCCTGAATCACCGGGCGCACCACCTCGCGGTTCAAAATGTCCGCCTGAAACTGCATCAGAAGTTCGTTAACCACCATTCCGCCGTCCACGCGCAAACTTTCGAGCGAAATCTGCGAATCCTTTTCCATCGCCTCAATCACCTCGCGCGTCTGAAAGGCGCTGGCCTCCAGCACCGCGCGCGCCAGGTGTCCCTTATTGGCAAATCCCGTCAGGCCCGCAATCACACCGCGCGCCGTCTCCTTCCAGTACGGCGCAAACAATCCCGAAAACGCCGGCACAAAGTACACTCCGCCATTGTCGTTGACTGTTCGCGCCAGCACTTCCACGTCCGGACTCTTCGCGATGATCCCCAGATTGTCGCGCAGCCATTGCACCAGCGCTCCCGCAATCGCTACGCTCCCTTCCAGCGCGTAGTGTGCCGGCGCGTTGCCGAACTTGTACGCCAGCGTGGTGAGCAATCCAAAGCTCGATGGCACCATCCGCTCGCCCGTGTTCATCAGCAAAAAACATCCCGTGCCGTAGGTGTTCTTCACCTCGCCCGCTCGAAAACAAGCTTGCCCGACCAGCGCTGCCTGCTGATCTCCCAGTATTCCCGCTACCGGCACTCCCGCGATCGCCGCCAGCGACGCTTCTCCATAGATTTCGCTGCTCGAGCGCACTTCGGGCAGCATGCCGCGCGGCACCTCGAAGGCCGCCAGCAACTTTTCGTCCCAATCCAGTGTTTTTATATTGAGGAGTTGCGTGCGGCTCGCATTGGTCACGTCTGTGGCATGCACGCCGCCCCGCGCTCCGCCGGTGAGGTTCCAGAGGAGAAACGTATCGACATTTCCGAAAAGCAGTTCGCCCGCTGCGGCTTTTGCTCGTGCGCCGGGAACGTTTTCGAGCAGCCAGCGCAGCTTTAGCCCACTGAAGTAGGTGCTGAGCGGGAGGCCGGTTTCCGGGCGGAAGCGGTCTTGCCCGCCCGTCGCGGAAAATCGCTTCACGTCATCGGCCACGCGCGTGTCTTGCCAAACGATGGCATGGGCAACCGGCTTTCCGGTTTTACAATCCCAAACCACGGTGGTTTCGCGCTGGTTGGTAATTCCAATCGCCGCGAGGTCCGAAGCGTGCAAACCCCGTTGGCCGAGAGCATCGGCAATGACGTCTTCGGTGCGCCGCAGGATCTCCTGCGGATCGTGCTCCACCCATCCCGGTTTCGGGTAGATCTGTTCGTGTTCCTTCTGGGCCACCGCTACCGCGCGCCCGGCTTGGTCGAACACCATGAAGCGCGTGCTGGTGGTTCCCTGATCGATTGCTCCGACGTAGTCTTTCACCCTGGGCCGCCTCTTTTTGCCGCGTCGCAGCATACTACGCATCGCTAATTTTGGGAGCAGGGAAATCCCCGACCAAGCGGCCCGCGAGGTCCGTTTTGGTGCTTTCGAGGAAGCGAGTAGAGCGCCGCCGGGGTGGCAAACAGAACCGATAAGGCCCGACTCGGGCGCATGTTTCTTTGCAGTCCCGCGCCGCATCTAACTAATTAGGGAAAAAGGGAGAATGAACATGTTGAGACGCAGCTCTTTTCTGCTTTTTGTCGGACTGTCCGCTTTCTTGCTCCTATCCGCGGCGCCCGACGCGGTTGCCGCGGAGCCGGGCACCGTCACCATGACGTTAACCGCGGTCAAGAAAGATGCCGAGCCACCCGCGGTCAAGAGGGAAGACGTGCAGCTTTACGTCAACAAAGACCGCACGCAGATCGCAGACTGGCAGCGCGGCGAGAAACTCTATCTGGCTGTCTTGATCGACGATTCTCTGGATAGCGACGTGGCCTCCCAGTGGAGCGTTTTGAAGGAGTTTTTCAAACAGCAGCCTTCCACCACTTACATTTCCGTGTCTTATGCTCGCAACGGTACGGCCATGGTAGCCCAGGATTTCACCAACGACCATGAACTGGCCGCCAACGCCTTGCGCTTGCCCATCGGTCCTGGCGCGTTCTCGAGTCCGTATTTCACGCTTCTCGATCTGATGAAGCGCTTGCCATCCGGGCCCACGGAGCGCCGCTCCATTCTGCTGATTTCTTCGGGCATCGATTATTTCCACGGCAATTTCCCGGAGAGTCCGGACCTGCAGTCCACCTACGAGCGCGCCCAGAAAGAAAACATCAATATTTGGTCCATCTACTACCCCGATGCCGGGCACTTGGGCAGCCGCGGGTTTCGCGCTTTCCGCGGACAGAATGATTTGAGCCGGCTCGGCGAGTCTAGCGGAGCCGAATCCTATTATCTGGGCGTTAATGAAGCGGTGACTTTCAAACCTTACCTGGACGAACTGGCCATGCACCTCCGCAACCAGTATCTGTTGACCTTCAAGGGCAGTGGCGGAGGAAAAGGCCGCTTTGAACGCGTGAAGTTGGCCACCGAGCTTCCCAACGTGCAGTTTCTCCAGGCTCCCGAGGCCTTCCTGCCGCCGGAGAAATAATCCGGTGGGGCTCGAGAAGCTACGCGAAGGCCTTTTCTCCCCGGTAGGGGCGCGGCCCGACGCCCGATCCCAGCCAAAAGCCCGTCTCCGCATTTTGAGAGGCGGGCCTTTTTTCTGCGGGGGTTATCCTTCCGCCGCCTTCTGTCGCCGGTCCTCAGCCCATCGTCGCAGCTGCCGGCACCGCCTTCGTGGAGTCACGAATCACCAGCTCGGGGGGCATCTTATGCCGCGAGATGCTCCAATCGCGCTTCTCCAGCCCCGCCTTGATGCCCTCGACCACGGTACTCGCGGCCAGGTTTCCCATGGCCTCCAGAGGCTGACGCACGGTCGTCAAGGAAGGAGCCGCCAAAGCGGAAAGCGGCACGTCGTCGAAGCCGACCACCGAGCATTGTTCTGGCACTTTGATCCCGGCCTTGGTCAGCGCGCGGATCGCTCCGAGCGCCGTCAAGTCGTCAAAGGCCAGCACCGCCGTGAACTTCTTTTTGCGTTCCAGCAATTCTTCCGTGAATCGGTAGCCGCCCTCGAATCCTGAGTTGGCTTCCAATTCATCCGGCAACTGCGCCACCAGCGAGGGATCGAGTTCCAAGCTCACCGAGTGCGCGAATTTCTGGACGCCTTTCCATCGCGGCCCGCTGTCAATCAGCATTTTTGGTCCACGGATGACCGCGATCTTGCGGTGACCCAGGTGATAGAGATGCTCGAGGGCCAGCCGGCCTCCCGCTTCGTTGTCCACCATCACCGAGCTGACCGAGTCCCCGGGCACCTCCCAGCCGATGGTGGCCGCGGTGATGTTTCGCTTGCTCAGATCCGCCAGGAGCTGAATGTCGACGAAGAGCCAGTTGGCCACCACGATCAACGCTTCCACGTGATGCTCCAGGAGCATTTCGAGATAGCGCTCGAATCGGCTTCTCTGGTTGTGCGCATCGGCAAAAATCGGGACGTAGGAAGACTGGTACAGCGCGTTCTCGATGCCGCGCAGAACCGGCGTGCAGAAAGGATCGGTGATGTCGAAGATCATCACGCCCACGGTCTGGCTTCGTCGGCTGCGCAGGAAGCGCGCCATCGCGTTCGGCCGGTAGCCCAGCTTCCTCGCCGCGTCTTCAATCCGCTTCTTCGTGGCCGGGGCGATGTACCGCGCGAGCGGCGCGTTGTTCAATACGATGGAAACCGTGGCCGGCGAGAAGCCGCTGGCCTGCGCTACGTCTCGCATGGTGACCATTTCGACTTTTCCGCTCATTCCGACGGCACCTCAAACGAAAGCTGTTCCCGGAATCCGCGCGTCTTCCACACGCCGAAGGCTATCCCCGCAAGCATCCAGATCGAGCCCACAATTTTGGCCGGCTGGCTCAGATTCCACCACAATCCCAGGCAGATGAAAAAGCCTGCAGACGGCGAAACAAAGTTCATAACCTTCTTTTGCTCCGCCCTGACAAAATAGCGCACGAATGCGGAGGCGTTCACGCCCATAAACGCGATGAGCGCCCCAAAATTCAGCAGCTCGATTCCCCGCCCGTAGGTCAGGAAGAAAGAGCCAACCAGGACAATCGCGCCGATTAAGATTACATTATTTCGCGGGATATGGTGTTTCGGGTCCACTTGGCCAAAGAACGAGCTCGGCAGTGCGTTGCTCCTTCCCATGCCATACAGCAGCCGCGCCGCGCCGATCTGGGCGCCCATGCCCGACCCAAAGTTGGCCACCAGCAAAGTAAATCCGACGATGCTGAAAAGCGGCGCCCACGTTCGCGCCGCCGCGTAAACGTACGCGGTATCCTCGTTTGGAAACGGCTGCGAGGCCGGCCAGACCAGTTGCGCGACGTAGACCTCCGCCGCCGACAGAAATCCGATGACCACGCAGGTCATCACCGTGGCCACCAGAATGTTCCGTTTGGGATTCTCCGCCTCTTCGGAAAGCGTGGAGATGGCGTCAAACCCAATGTAGGTCAGCACCGCCAGCGACGTGCAACCGAACAAATTGTCAAACGTGAAGGTCGTCGGGTCGTAAAACGGCCGCGTAAAGAAGCCCGGCTCGGCGTGAGGGTGGCCAAGGATATAGCGAATCGCCGTCACAAAGACGACCACCACCACCGCGCTCATCGCCGCGGCCAGCCCGGCATTCACGCGCGCCGAAGTTTTGATTCCCTGAAGATTCAGCAGCGTGAACACGACGGCAAAAAATACCTTCCAGCCCCAAACAGGGATGCCCGGCGCAAATTCGTGCGCCTGCCCAGCACACCAGATGGTGCAGATCAAGGGATTCACGATGTAATCCATGACCATGCTCCAACCGGTGATGTATCCGGCCGAAGAATGAATCTCCTGCGCCACATAGGTGAAAGCCGAACCGGCGCTCGGGTAAACGCTGGCCATCTTGCCGTAACTGAACGCGGTGCACAGCATCGCCACCATGGCGATCAGCACGGCGGTCACCACGTGCCCGCGGCCGCGGTTGCTCAGGGCTCCAAAAGCCGACATCGGCGCGACTGGCTGCAGCACAATCGCCCCATAGAGGATCAAATCCCACAGTGTCAGCGACCGTCTCAGTCGCGGTCCTGCGCTTAGGCCGCTTTCTCTTTCCAAGCTGTTCTCCTTTTGCCACAGGGGTTTTGGATGAAACGGGGTTCCGTTGTTTGAATCGTTTCAAGGCAGATCATTCTGCGCAGTCTGGCCTTTCGCCGCAACAACTAAAATTTCCGTCCGCCTCACCTGGCGTCGCCTGCGTCTTGCTAGCGAATGTTTTACCTGTCCATTCGGACAGGTACCAAGATTCAGGGGCACGTATCGTTTGTCTCACTCCCTCCTTGATTTACCCGCAACATTCACCGGCGCTTTGTAGTCTAATTTAGTAGAGCATGGCAGCCCGGACAACCGGGTTCGAGCATCGCAAAAAGCTGAGACCGAAAGAGGCTATGGGCCAAACTTCGCTTTCGCACGCACGCACACGCACGACAATCTTCTTGTCGCACGTCGCGGCTTTTCTGCTTGTGATTCTTGGTGCGTATTGGCTGCGCACCTTGCCCGGGGCCACCGACAGCCTGCTTCAGGGCTATCTCCAAGTGATCAGCAGTTTGCTGGCCTTTGTTTTCGCCGCCGTGACTCTGGTTCGTTTCCAGGGCACCCAGGACCGCATTTCCCTGATTTTGGGTGCCGGTTTCTTTCTTTGCGGCGCGGTGCTGCTCGCCACCAGCGTGCTCTTCTTTCAGTTCCTGCCGGAAACGTCTCTGCGTCTGCCCTCGGCGCCCATCGCGTGGTGGATTGGCCGCCTCATTCTGGCGGTCCTGGTGGTCGGCGCGCTCCTGGTCGAACACTTCATTCCCCGTTCGCGTCATCCGAAGCGGGAAATTGCCGGCGCGCTGGTGGCTGCCGTGGCCGTCACTTATAGCTTGGCCGCTGCGCTTCGCCACTTGCCGGCCCAAGTCTCGCCCCATCCGAGCGCGTTCTTTCCCAGTCCGCAACAGTTGCTGCCCGGCGCGATCTTCGTGGTGAGCTTGTTCTGGTACCGCCGCCGCTTAGTCGTGGAAGACTCCTCGTTTGACCGCACCATGTATGCGGCGGTCTGGTTGAACGTTGCCGCCCAGTTGGCCGCGGCGCAGTCCGCGCGCCTTATGGATGCTCCCTTCGTGTTTGCTCAGGGCCTCATGGTGTTGGGCTACACCGTCGCGCTTGGCGGCGCGCTTCTCGACAATGCCCGTCTCTTTGAGCGCGTCCGCCACATGGCGGTCAGCGATCCCCTCACGGGCCTTGCCAACTATCGCCGTTTGCTCGACGTTCTGGAAAACGAAACCGAGCGCACCGACCGTTCCGGCCGTCCTTTTGCCGTGCTGCTTCTGGACCTCGATGGTCTGAAGGCCATTAACGACAGTTACGGCCATCTTGTAGGCAGCCGCGCCATCTGCCGTGTCGCCGATATTCTGCGCATTCACTGCCGCGCCATTGACACCGCGGCGCGCTACGGCGGAGACGAGTTTGCACTGGTCCTTCCAGAATCGCAGGAAGACGAAGCCCATCGTGTCGTCAACCGTATTCGCCAGGTGATGGCCAACGATGATGAGCCGCCGCGGCTTTCAGCGAGCATCGGCATGGCGGTGTACCGGGGGGACGGCGAGCGCATCGAAAAGCTGCTGGCCGAGGCCGATCAACAGCTCTATGCCGAAAAAGCCAAGCGAGCCCAGCACACTCCCGCCATGCTGAATCTTCGCGGCCGCACCCCCAGAGCCTAACGTTGCCGCCAACCTGACTTGTCGTGCTCGGCGGGCCTGCAGAAGACAGGCGCGAGCGAAGCATCCCGGCATAAGCGTTGGTCTCAAGCCGGTTTGGTTTGAAACCAGCGGCGTTAGTACACCGCGCGTTTTTCCGTGGTTTCCTTGGTTTTCAGCGAGAATCGCGGCTCCGGTTTTGCTCCGTCCAGAAGTTGCCCGGCGAGATAGTTGCCCACGGCCGGGCCATGCTTGAATCCGTGGCCCGAGCCGCCGCCCGCAAACCACACGTTCTCCATTTCCGGGTGCCGATCAATCAGGAAATCGCCGCTCGAGGTGTTTTCGTACTGGCAGACACGCGTTTCTACAATGGGCGCGTCGCCGAGCGAGGGAAACCGCCGCGCCACGTACGCGCGCACTGCTTTGGTCATTTCCGGCGAAACGATTCGGGATTGCGTGTCCGGATCCACACGTTCGCCGTGCTCGTCGAAGGCAATTTTCAGCCCGCGGCCCTCGATGTCCGGCATGCCGTACACCAGATCCTCCTGAAACAGCCACGTTGGCAACGCCGGCGGAGCAAACCGCGTTTCTCCCGCAGGTATCCCGAAAAAGAAAACTTCCTGCCGCGATGGAAAAATGCGCGCGCCCAGCACATCCGGGAAGACCTTGCCGAGCCAAGCGCCGCATGCAAAAACAAATTGCCCGGCCGCAATCCGTTCGCACTGGTTCGTGGTGACATGCTCGATGCGCCCGGCTTCTCTCGGATTCGTCGCTTGCGCGGAGCGATAGGCAACGCCCCGCCGCAGGGCGTCCTCAACCACGGCGGCCACGGCCCGCCGCGCCAGGAGCACCCCGCTCTCGGGTTCGAAGATCCCCTTGTGAATCTCTTCGAACGCGATTTGCGGATACCTTTTCTCCAGGGACGCGCGGTCGTATTCCACAAAGTGTACCCCGCATCGCTTTAGCGTCGCGGACGTGTCACCTAAACGCGCGTCGCCTTTTCCGGCCATCCACAGCACGCCCGTTTCTAGAAACAGCGGCTGCCTCACCGCCCGAAAGAAATCTCTCCACTCGATGAGCGATCGCTGCGACGAGCGCGTGTACAGCTCGTCCGCGCCGTATCCCATGCGAAGGATGCGCGTCTCGCCCCCCGAGCTGGCTCGCGAGTGCCCCGGGCCGTACGCTTCGAGCAGCGCCACGCGCTGCCCGCGTTTCGCGAGGTGCCACGCTGTCCACGCGCCAAAGACTCCGGCACCAATCACTGCCACGTCGTATGTTTTCTGCATCTTGGTGCAAACCCATCCCGCCCGAATCCTATCGCAACCTGTCGTTTCGCGCTGCACTTGAAGTTCGCCAGACGGCTTTATACCGTGTGCGGAAAAAGACGAAAAACACACAATTATCCTCTGGGGGCAGTTTGCATCTGCTTGCGCCGGACAGTTATCTTGATGAATCTTGATGCCCTGGCGCGGTTTGATGAAAATGCAAGTTTGGCATGGTCTTGGATTTCGCTGGCATTCCGAGGTTACCTGCCGCAAGCACCGGGAAAAAGCATTAAGGTGCAATGGCCCCCACGCATTGCCAGTGATAGTATCGAACGTTTCGATTGTGGATGGTTCGGAGGTGTGTGTGAATCGTGATCGTGTCCTAGCCCGCTTGCTGGCCTCTCTCGGGATGTTGCTGCTGACCGCTCTCGTTTCGAATGCGCAGCAGATTGATCCGAAAACCTATGGCGGGATGAAGTGGCGTCTTATTGGGCCGTTCCGTGGCGGCCGCGTGCTGGCGGTGACCGGGGTGCCGAGCCAGCCGAACACCTACTACTTTGGCGCGACCGGCGGAGGCGTCTGGAAAACCACCGATGGCGGCATCAGCTGGGATCCGCTCTTCGATAAGCAACCCGTCTCTTCCATCGGCGCCGTCGCCGTGGCGGATTCTGATCCCAACGTCATCTATGTCGGCACCGGCGAAGCCTGCATCCGCGGCAACATCTCTTTCGGAGACGGTGTCTACAAATCCACCGACGCCGGGAAGACCTGGACTAACGTCGGCTTGAAAGACACCCGGCACATCGGTGCGATCATTGTTCATCCGGCGAATCCCGATATTGTATTTGTCGCCGCGCTCGGCCACGCCTACGGCCCCAACACGGATCGCGGGGTTTTTCGCACGCGCGACGGCGGCAAGACCTGGGAGAAGGTTCTCTATCTTGACGATCGCACCGGCGCCATCGACGTGGTCTTCGATCCGCAGAATCCGCACATTCTTTTTGCCGCGATGTGGGAAGGCTGGCGCACGCCCTGGACGCTCAACAGCGGCGGCGCGAAAGACGGCCTCTACCGTTCGAATGACGAGGGCACGACGTGGAAGCGCCTGGAAGGCGAAGGGCTCCCTGAAGGCCCGCTCGGCCGCATCGGGGTGTCGGTTTCCGGGTCCGATGACAATGTCGTGTACGCGCTGATCGAAGCCCGGAAGGGCGGTTTGTATCGCAGCGATGACGGCGGTGCGAAGTGGTCGCTTGTCAATGACGACCACCGCTTCCGCCAGCGGGCGTGGTATTTCACCCACGTTTGGGCGGACCCGAAGGATTCGAACAAGGTGTACATCGCCAACACCGGGCTTTATCGGTCCATCGACGCTGGCAAAACTTTCGAGCGCCTCAACGCGCCGCACGGCGATCATCACGCTTTGTGGGTCGATCCTGAGAATCCCAATCGCCTGATCAACGGCAACGACGGCGGTGCCACCATCTCGGTTGACGGCGGCAGAAATTGGTCCACGCAAAACAACCAGCCGACCGCGCAGTTCTATCACGTCGCTGCGGACAACGATTTTCTCTATCGTGTTTACGGCTCGCAGCAGGACAACTCTTCGGTGGGCATCCAGACGCGCAGTGATCGCGGCTTTATTGACCGCGGCGACTGGGACGCCGTCGGCGGCGGGGAGAGCGGCTATATCGTTCCCGATCCGCGCGATTCGAATATCGTTTACGCCGACGACGAAGGCCCTATCTTCTCGCGCTTCGATCGCCGCACGAATCAGGCGCAAAGCATTCAAGAATGGCCGGAGGATCCCAACGGCTACCCGGCGGCCACGCAAAAATACCGCTACACGTGGACCATGCCGATTGTCATTTCCTCGCACAATCCGGACGTGATCTATCACTCTTCGCAATATGTTTTTCGTTCGAGCGATGGCGGGCGCACCTGGAGCACCATCAGCCCGGACCTCACGCGCAACGACAAATCCAAGCAGCAGGATTCCGGCGGGCCGCTCACCAAAGACCAGTACACCGTCGAGTACTACGACACGGTTTTCACGCTCGCGGAGTCGCCCCAACAGGAAGGCCTGCTCTGGGCGGGCACCGACGACGGCGTGATTCAATTGACGCGCGACGGCGGCAAAAACTGGGCCAACGTCACGCCCAAGGAAGTTCCCGAATGGGCGATGATCAGCCTCATCGAGGCTTCACCGTTCGACGCGGGAACCGCTTACGCCGCCGTGGACGCGCACAAGCTCGACAATTTCAAGCCGTATATTTTCAAGACCGTGGACTTCGGCAAAACGTGGGCAAAAATTATTGGCGGTCTGCCCGACAATTCTTACGTTCACGCGGTGCGCGAGGATCCCAAACGCAAGGGCCTGCTTTACGCCGGTACGGAAACAGGCGTCTGGGTTTCCTTCAACGATGGCGCGAATTGGCAGCCGCTCGAGCTCCATCTGCCGAGCACGCCGATTCACGACATGATTGTTCATGACGACGATCTCGTGGTGGCCACGCATGGCCGTTCGTTCTGGGTGCTCGACGATATCAGCCCGCTTCGGCAAGCCGCTGCCCCGATAGTCGCCGAAGAAGCGCATCTGTTCACGCCGCGCACGGCGTGGCGCACGAGAACCGGCCACTTCAATCCGCGCCGCAATCCGGTCGGTGAAAATCCGCCGAATGGCGCGATCTTGTACTACTACCTGAAAGAAGAGCAGAAACAGCCAGCCAAGCTCGAGATTCTTGACGTGCAGGGCAAAGTGATTCGCACGTTCACCAGCGAAGAAAAGAAAACGGAAGAAGCGCCCCAAGAATGGGAGCGGGATAATCCGGAAGAACACATTCCCGTAAAGGCGGGCCTGAATCTGTTCGCCTGGGATCTGCGCTACGAAGTTCCGACGAAAATCACGCGGGTCGTTTACGATGCGGGGGAACCGATTGCCCCGCTCGTTCTACCGGGAACGTACCAGGTGCGGCTGACCGTGGGCGGCAAAGCGCAAACTCGGTCGTTCGAAGTCAAGATGGATCCACGCGTGAAGACTTCCGCCGAGGACTTGCGCAAGCAGTTTGACCTGCTGCTCAAGATGCGCGACCGCCAGGATGAGATGAACAAAACCATCGTCGCGATTCGCGACCTGCGCGGTCAGCTTCAGACGCTCGAAAAGCGCCTCGGTCCGGCGCAAGCTTCGCAAGGCGATGCGAACGATCCGCCTAACCCGGTGGTGATGGCTTCGACGGATCTGCGCAAGAAAATCAGCGCGATCGAGGAAGAACTCATTCAGGTGAACGGCAAGTCCACCGAGGATTTTGCCAACTATCCCACGAAGCTCGAGAGTAAGCTGGCCTATCTGCAAAACGTCACCGACAGCGCGGACGCCGCACCGACCTCTGCCGAAGAAGCAGTCTTCGCAGAACTCGACCAGCGGCTCGAAGCGCAACTCGGGAAATGGCGGGACGTCTTAGCAAAAGATGTGCCCGCGCTCAACGACGCCATGCGCAAAAACAACATTGCATTCATCGCGCCGGCAGCAGCGCCCGCAAAATAATCGCGCGCTCATCCGTCCGCAGCAGTGCTGCGCCTTCTTGCGGCGACTTCAGGCCGCATCCTTGCGGAGCGACACGACGATCGCTCTATCTTTGTTTCGGAAACGCCGCGGCAATGGTCTTGGCCCAGTGGGAAAGATGGTTCAATGATTCGGTGTGCGTGGGATCGAGGTGCAGCGGCGTGATCGAAACGGCGCTCGAGAAGATCGCGGCGTAGTCCGTGTCTGGCTCGACGTCCCTCTCGATGCGCTGTTCGAACAGCCAGAAATAGCTGCGACCGCGCGGATCTTTGCCTTCGCTCAACTGGTTGCGCGTGATTTTCTTGGACTGCCGCGTGAATTGTACACTACCGTTCCACGGTTCCGGCACGTTCACGTTGAGCAGCACCTGGTCCGGCAGGCCTTCCTTGAAAATCATTTCCGCGGTGGCCCGCGCTACACGCGCGGAATTTTCAAATTTCGCATTTTCTCTTTTCGCGCACAGCGAGACCGCCATCGATGGAATGTGGTGCAGCGCGCCTTCCCGCGCCGCCCCCACGGTCCCCGAGTAGTACACGTTTTCACCGAGGTTCGCGCCGTGGTTGATTCCGGAAATCAGCAGGTCCGGCTTTTCCGGCAGAAGCTTGTGCAGCGCCACGATCACGCAATCCGCGGGGGTGCCGTCAATGGCCCACTCGCGCTCCGCAATGCGGTTGCACACGATGGGCTGCCTGAGCGTCAGCGATTGCGCCGTGCCGCTCTGCTCGCGGCTAGGGGCAACAATGCTCAGTGTTACAACATCCGCAAGCTCCTCCGCGAGCGCCCGCAGCCCTTCCGCCTGATATCCATCGTCGTTTGTCAGAAGTACATGTCTCATATGTCGCTTGAGCACTTTGTCGCGCAGAACGCCTGGGTCACGCTAAGCGCTGGCAGCCACCTGTCTTATCAGGGATGAAGGACCGCCAGGCCTAGGTATTGTTCAAAGACGTCAAAATGGTGATCCCCATGCAAAAGTGTATGGGCATTGGCCAGGCAAAATGTCGCGATTAAGCAATCGATCGTTTTGCGGACCGTGCGACCTCTCTCCCTGATGCGCCTAAAGTTTCGTGCGGCTGCGATTCCGAGTTGCTCTCCGCCGGTCTCGAATAGCTGAAACTTGAGACGCTCCGCGCGAACTCGGTTGAATTGCTGATCGCTCCTTATCCCTTCGAGGACCTCACATAAAATCAAATCGGCGAGTCCGAGTCTCTGTTGGTCCGCCTGGCGATCGAGCCACTCGGTTTAAAGCCGCGCGTTTTCACGGCGTCGTTCAACAGTGGATCGCGGCGCACCATGCAAAGCTAGTATGACCAGGTCCCAGCCACCCGGTCAAACCGTTTCAAAAGAATCACAGAACTGCGGTAGACTTCACCGAAGCAGCGTACTCCGGGGCACTCGGCAGAAGGGCTTCGGACCGGAGGAAAACTATGGCCGCCCCCAAGCCTTTCGCGAGCTCTGAAACAGAGGCTCCGCGTGAATTCTTCAAAAAACAGCTGGCTGGGGAGGTCCCCGTTTCTTTTCCCACCGCCAAGCGCCTGTTCGAAAAGGCCGCCGAGCTGATGGCTATCAGGCCGTGGCAATTCCTCGAGGATCAAGACCTCATTCTCCTGAAAAGCCCGCTTTCCGACGAAACTTGTTATTGCTCGGTGATGGGTGCGCTCGGACAGGTATTTTCGTTGCACGCCTACGTGGGAGGAGAAAGCTATCTTTACTTCAGGAAAATGGCAGCAGGGGAGCCCATCTCGATCGGGGAATTTTACGGTTCCCTTCGCGGCGTATACGTGGAATTCGTGGGGCTCTCGCAGTTGACTCCGCCGGACCGCGAACTGGCGCGGGTGTTCGGCCACCCTCTGAAAAGGGGCTTAAAGGCGCCCATCTTTCGAGCGATGCGGCCCGGATATCAGCCCTGGTATCTCACTGAGGACGAAGGGAACGTTCTTGCGGAATGCCTCGAGGCGGTAATCGCTCTTTGCGAAAGCATCGCTAGAAACGGTGCGCCGGATTACTGGAACCAGCCTGACGTTTATCCCTTCTTGGCGCCAACCCAACGCGGCCAGGAGCGACTAGGATATGACATCGAGATGCGGAAAATCACAGCACCACTCGCCACGACTCCGGCGCCGGCCAGACTCGATCAAAACCGAATCGAGCAAATCCGCCGGAGAAACTATCCAATTCGGGGCGCGTTCGAGGCTGAGCACTTCTACGCCGGCGGAACAGTCGGGAAGAGAGACGAACGCAAAGCTATCGTCCGCCTGGCCCTGGTGGCCGATGCGGATTCCGGACTCGTCTTTCCGCCGGAAGCGGGAATGCCGGAACGGGCTACGTCAGAGATGCTAGCGACCGCCGTGTTGAGCGCCATCGAGACGGCGCGGTTTCTTCCTCGCGAAGTTCGAATAAGCCACCTTCAGTGGGAGGCATGCCTGGAGTCGTTGGCAAGGGAACTTGGATTCGCCGTGCGGATGGTCAAGCGCCTGCCCGCCGCGGAAGAGGCCAAGGAGAGTTTGCTTGCCGCGATGGGTGATCCCGGACCGCTTATTGCCTGACGATTAACAGCTTCGATGAATCCGCGCTCCGACGAGCCCGGGAAAGGCCCTTTGTGTTACGGGTACGCAAGGCCGTCAACCCGTGCGTCCATGCATCCATGCATTCCGGCGCTTCCGACTGACGTGGCTCGGTCGATATCGCGTGTCGGCAAGAATGGGCCGAGCGCAACGGTCTGGCTTCGATTTGGCCCACATTTGGTCCAGCAAACACAGTGGCAGTCGAATCGGAGAAAATCGGGTGAGCCAGGGATAAATGGTCGGCCCTAGCGGACGATTTTCGGACTTTTTTTGGCGGATCCTCTCCGGCGGCACGCAAACGTGTGATAAATTTAGCACTTCTTTGGAATGGCGGCGGCGTTCAAAAGTGATATAAGGGTGGGCTTCCAGGTTCCTGAAAAGGAAGCACCCATGAAGAATGGTCGGGACGGCGAGATTTGAACTCGCGACCTCACGCACCCCAAGCGTGCGCGCTACCAGACTGCGCTACGTCCCGACCGGTGTACAAGGTACGATTTCTAGGGCGCCCATCCCTCAGGGCTGAAGCCCAAGGAGATTAGGCTACCTAATGTCGCAGCTAAACCGGCGACCCACAAACGCGCTCAAGCAGCGAATCGCGATAGCTTCTCCTATAACAAGGCTATCACCGGCGTTCGAGAAGCGTCAAGAAAGCGCGCAACGCATCGCGCAGATCGAGCAGCACCCTGCGGCTGAGCAACTGGGACGCGCCGTCTGTGAGATTCGAGCCGCGAAACGCAGGATCGTCGACAGCGCCCTTTTCGCGCAAATGGCGGCGCGCGCCGGCGATGGTGAACCCTTCGTCGTACAGCAGCCGCTTGATGCGGAAGACCATGTCGACGTCTTGCTGGCGATAAACACGGCGGCCCGCCTCGTCTTTCGTCGGCTGCAGCATGGGAAACTCGGTTTCCCAGTAGCGCAGGACAAACGCTTTCAGGTCCGCGAGGCGGCTGACCTCGCCAATGGTGTAGAGGCGCTCTTCGGTGGCGGTTTTTGTGGCGGTGACGTGGCCTGCCATGCTCCTCCATGCCCGAAGGGGACGCCGCTATCGTAGCAGTTTGCGGGCCATAGCTGTAGAGGGTCATGTTCATTGGTCATCCCGAGACGAGGTGCGGGCGCGTTTTTCGCGTTTGCGCAGGCGCTGGACGAAGCGCACGGGGGTGCCGGTGAAGTCGAACTTGGCGCGAAGCTGGTTTTCGAGGAAGCGGGCGTAGCTGAAGTGCAGCGGCGTTTTTTGATTGGTGAACAGAAGAAAGGTGGGCGGAGCGGTTTTTGCCTGCGTGACGTAGTAGATGCGCACGGGGCGCGATTTCGGCGTGCTGCCGCGCTGGAGGTCGACTTCTTGCCTGAGCCAGTCGTTCAGGGCCGGCGTGGGGATGCGGCGGCGGCGTGCGTCCGCGCATTGGTTGATGAGCGGCAGAAGTTTCTCGGCGCGGTGGCCGGTTTTGGCGGAAAGAAAAACGATAGGCGCGTAGCTCAGGAATTTCAATTTCGCACGAATCATGTTCTCGTAGTCGGACATCAGCTTGCCGGGATCGATGTTCGCGGGATCGCGATTCTCGCTCAAAGACTGCCTGGATTTTCCTTTGGCGGTCGCAGCGTCACTTAATGCCGCTTCGCGGGCGGCGGCGAGCGCGAGATCCCATTTGTTGACGACCAGAATGATCGAGCGGCCGGATTGCTCGGCGTAACCGGCAATCGTCGCATCGCCCTGCGTGACGCCTTGCTCTCCGTCGATGACCAGCAAGGCCACGTCAGAGCGCTCCAGGCCGCGGCGGGCCATCACGACGCTGAGCTTTTCCGCGACCAGCTTGGTTTTGCCTTTGCGGCGAATTCCGGCGGTGTCCACAAAGCGATAGTCGCGGCCGCCGCGCGTGATTTCCCTGTCCACGTTGTCCATGGTGGTGCCGGGAATGGGCGAAACGATTGAGCGTTCCTCGTCCACCAGTTGGTTCAACAGCGTGGATTTGCCGACGTTGGGCCGCCCGATGATGGCGACCTCGATAAGGGCCGATTCCGTGGGCAGTTCGACCGGCGGGAGTGCCGCACCGGTAGCGGGTGGTGACGGGGTCGCTCGAGGGAGCTGTGCCAGGGCGTGGTCGAGAAGATCGTCGACGCCCGTCCCATGTTCGGCGGTAATCGGAAAAACCGGAACGCCGAGCGAATGAAACGGCGCGGCATTCGCCTCCTGCGAAGGCGAATCCACTTTGTTGACGGCAAGCACAAACGGCTTTCCCGTGGTGCGCATGAGGCGCGCCAACTCCTCATCGAGCGGCGTGAGACCAGCCTGGCTGTCCACGACGAGAACGAGCAGCGCCGCCTCTTTGATGGCAACCTGCGCCTGGCGAAGGATTTCCTGCGGGATCAGAGCCTTTTCGTCGGGAATGATCCCGCCGGTGTCGACCACTTCCAGCGTCTTGCCGCGCCACTCCGCTTTGCCGTAGATGCGGTCGCGCGTGATACCGGGTTCGCTCGTGACGATGGAGCGGCGCGTGCCGGTCAAGCGATTGAAGAGCGTGGACTTGCCCACGTTGGGGCGCCCGACAATGACCAGGGATGGCAGTCGCGCAGTCATGAATTCCAGCTGCAGCTGAATCTTCAGAATGTACCGCATCCTGGCATCGGCCGCATGGTAAACGGCGGAGCCGGGCTGCAGCCCGGGCTTTACCAATGCAAATCACAGGCCGGAATAGGTTTGGCGGCGGAGGAATTGGCCGGCGCCTGCTCGGCCGACGAATTTTCCGGAGTCAATAACGGCGCGGCCGCGGCAGAAGACGGTTTTGGGCGCGCCCTTGATCTTGATGCCTTCGAACATGGAATAGTCCACGCGCATGTGATGCGTTTTCGCGCTGATGAGTTCTTCGTGGTTGGGATCGAAGAGCACGAGGTCGGCGTCCGAGCCCACGGCGATAGTGCCCTTGCGCGGGTAGAGGCCAAACAGTTTTGCGGGCGTGGTGGAGACGAGCTGGACAAAGCGATTCGGCGAGAAGTGCTTGCCGTGGACGCCGCCGGTGTAGACCAGGCTGAGGCGGTGCTCGATGCCTGGTCCGCCGTTAGGAATTTTCGTGAAGTCGTCCTTGCCGAGTTCCTTTTGCTCCTTGAAGCAGAACGGGCAATGGTCGGTCGAGACGACTTGCAGCGTGTCTTTCGCGAGGCCCTGCCAAAGTTTTTCCTGATGCCACTTTTCCCGGAGCGGCGGGGTGAAAACGTATTTCGCGCCCTCGAAGCCGGGAACGTCGAAATTCTCGATGGAGAGATATAAGTATTGCGGACACGTCTCGGCGTAGGCGGGCAGGCCGCGGTCGCGCGCTTCGCGAACTTTTTCGAGCGCGTCGTTGCAGGAGAGATGAACGATATACACGGGCGCGCCGGCCATTTCCGCGAGCGCGATCGAGCGGGAAGTGGCTTCGGCTTCGGCAGTGGTGGGGCGAGTGAGCGCGTGATACTTGGGTGCGCGTTTGCCTTCGGCGAGGGCGCGCTGCACGAGCACATCGATGGCGCCGCCATTTTCCGCGTGCATGCAGATGAGACCATTGTGCTCGGCGGCTTGCCGCATGGCCTTGAAGATGGTGGCGTCATCGAGCATGAAGACGCCGGGATAGGCCATGAAGAGCTTGAAGCTGGTGACACCGTCACGGATAAGCTGGCCCATCTCCTCGAGCTGTGCGGAACCGAGGTCGGTGATGATGCAGTGGAAGGCGTAGTCGGTGACCGCCTTATCGTGGGCCTTTTTCATCCAGGTGTCGAAGGCCTGGCGGAGCGACTGGCCCTTGTACTGGATGGCGAAGTCGATGAGCGTGGTCGTGCCGCCAAAAGCCGCCGCGATGGTTCCGGTCTCGAAGTCGTCGGAACTGGTGGTGCCACCGAAGGGCATGTCGAGGTGCGTGTGCACGTCGATGCCGCCGGGGATCAGGAGCAGGCCGGTCGCATCGGTGACGCGGCCGGAGTTCTCAGTAGGCAGCTGCGCGGCGATGGCGCTGACGCGATCGCCGGTGATGCCGACGTCGGCGCGGTAAGTGTCGGTGGCGGTTACCACTGTGGCGTTGCGAATTACGGTGTCAAAGCGCATGGCGATTCCTCACCGGTGAGCACTATACGATGGTGGGTTGCAGAATGGAAAAAAGTAACTGCACCCCGAGTCGTTGCGGTAAGCGCGGCCGGTGTTTTGCGTCCGGGCAAATGCCAAAGGGCTGCGGGTATCACGGCGACGACCAACCTCGCAAGATGCAGATTTGCAAAGAGTTGCGAGAGCCGGGTTTTCCTGCGTTGTCGCTGCGGAGGCCAACGGGGCGGCTGAAGGCCAGGGCCGCTGGCCCCGGATCGCCCCACCAGACCAATTTGTCCGCCGTCACGGTGAGGTCCGAGCCGCGCAGGGACGCGGTGAGCACGTGAGGCTGGTTCACCTGGACGGGCTCGGCAAGGTCCGCAATGCGCGGTTTGCTGTTTAATGGCGGTAATGGGGGAGGATTTTGTGTTTGTAGACCTCAAGGGTTTGCTCCTCGTCGCCGCACATTAAGTAGATGTTGAATTGCGTGACGCCGGCGTTGCGCAGGCGGTCGAGCTTTTTCCGATGGTCGTCGACCGAGCCAAGGACGCAGAAGCGGTCAACGACTTCGTCGCTGACGAAATCGGCGTTGTCGCTCCCGACTTCGCAGTGATGGTGATAGTCGTACCGGCCGCGATTCTTGACGTAGGAAGTCAGGGCAGCAGGCAATTCCTCCGGCTTGTATTTAGAGATAAGGTCCATCACATGATTGGAGACAAGCGCGGGAAACCAGCGGACGTGCTCGCGCGCGGCTTGCAGGTCGTCGGAAGGCCAGACCGGAGCGGCGGCCATGACTTCCATTTTGCGGAAGTCGCGGCCGGCTTCCTTGGCGCCTTCGCGAACGAAGCCCAGACACCATTCGACGAGATCGGGATCGGCGAACTGCAGAATCACGCCGTCCCCGATGCGGCCTGCGGTGCGCAAGGCCTTCGGGCCATAGCCGGCAACCCAGACGCGCGGGACTTCACCGCTCGACCAGGGAAAGCGCGTGGGGACGCCGTCAAGGTCGACGGTCTTGCCGGCGTTTAAGTTGCGGAAGACGCGGACGAATTCTTCGAGGGTTTCGAGAGTGGTGGGTTTCTTGCCGAGGACGCGGCGCGAGCTGTCGCCGCGGCCGATGCCGAGTTCCATGCGGCCGTGGGAGGCCAGGTTGAGGGTGGCGAACAGGCTCGAGGAAACGGTGACGTCACGGACGGCGGGATTGGTGACGCAGGTGCCGAGGCGAATGGTTCTCGTGCTGGAGGCCATCAGCGTGAGAAGTGGGAACGGATCTTTCCAGATAACGTGGGAATCGAACATCCAGGCGTAGGAGAAGCCGGCGGATTCGGCTTGCTGCGTCAGACGCAGGATGCGGTCAATGGAGATGTCAGGTTTGATGGTGATGCCGAAGTCCATGGGCGGCGCTCCCTATAGGTGATTCGTGGTTGTGCAACACAAAAGTTCCGGATCCTTCGGCCGCAAAAGACGCGGCCTCGGAATGATACCGTGCGGCATTTTCCATCGTACTGCTAGTCCGCGGCCTCAACGGCAGGCGCAGGCTTGGGCATGAACGCGAAATAGACGACAAAGCTGACGAGGAAGCCGACAAACCAGGCGTAGTTGTAGAGCGCCCGTAGCGGCGGGACGATCAGGCCGACGAACGCGACGCCCGCGCCGGCCGCCAGCGCGACGATGGCGGCCCAATGAAAGCCACGGGAATATTCATACTGGCCGCTGCGCCGGTAAAGGTCATCAAGCGAAAGAATTTTCTTCCGCAGCACGAAATAATCGCAGATCAAAACGCCGGCGATGGGGCCGAGAAAGCCGGAGTAGCCAACAAGCCAGGTAAAAATGTAGCTGCCATAGCTCGACAGCAGCTTCCAGGGCTGCATGAGCAGGCCCACAACGGCGGTGATCATGCCGCCGGTACGAAAACTGATGCGGCGCGGGGAAAGATTGGAGAAGTCGTTGGCGGGAGAGACGACGTTGGCGGCGACGTTGACATTGAGCGTGGCCATGAGCAAGCCGATCATGGCGAGCACCACGGCCCAGGGATGGCCGAGGCGCTCCAGGACTTTGACGGGATCCCAGATGGCTTGACCGAAAATGATCATGGTGGCGGAAGTGACGGCGATGCCGATGAAAGAGTAGAAGGTCATCGTGGCGGGCAGGCCCAGGGCCTGGCCAATCATCTGGTCCCGCTGGCTGCGGGCGTAGCGTGTGAAATCGGGAATGTTCAGAGAAACGGTGGCCCAAAAGCCGACGACGCCGGTAAGCGAGGGGACAAAGAACTCGAAAAAACCGCCGAACGATTGAAATTTCGAGGGCGTCGAAAGCATGGGGCCGAAACCGCCGGCTTTGCTGCGCGCCCAGAGAAGAAGAACCAGGCCGATGAGGAGCAAGAAGGGCGCGGAGATGCCTTGCAGGAAGCGGATGGTCTCGATGCCCCGCAGGATGACGAAGACATTGAGAAGCCAGAAGAGCACAAAGCAGCCGGCTGGGCCAGAGTGGACCTTGGCCCAGCCCGGAGCGAGGGCCACGATCATGGCGTTGATGGCTTCGCCGCCAATCCAGGTTTGAATGCCAAACCAGCCGCAAGCGACCAGAGCTCGGAGAATCGCGGGAATATTCGCGCCGAGTGTACCGAAAGAAGCGCGGGCAAAAACGGGAAACGGGATGCCGTATTGCGCGCCGGCGTGCGCGTTGAGCAGCATGGGGATCAGCACGAGGACGTTGCCGAGAAAAACGGTGAAAAGCGCCTGTTTCCAGCTCATGCCGCCGGCAATCATTCCGCTGGCGAGCATGTAGGTCGGGATGTTGACGCTCATGGAGATCCACAAAGCGGCGTAGTTGTAGGTACGCCAGAGGCGGCGCTCGGAACGAACAGGCGCGAGGTCCTTGTTGTAGAGAGAGCTAGATTCGACGATGTCCGCGTGAAGCGCCTGGCCGTGAGATTCGCTCATTCGAAGCCTTGACCTTTTCTCTCCACCTCGATGGATTGCGACGAGGGTTGACGCTCGAGATCCACCGGCCATCTTGCTCGGATGAGCTCAGGATGATACACAGGCGGGCCGTCCTTTCAAGTCCGTCTCAAATTTAGACACGCAACATGTCCTAATCGGCGGCTTCGCTAGAGGCCGCGGTGAGCGTGCGTGTAATTTCTCCATAGGACTCGGGGCGGCGATCGCGATAAAACTGCCAGGTGTCGCGGACCTTTTGGATTTCATCGAGGTCCAGGTCGGCGACGAGCAGTTCATCCTTGTCGCGGCTGGCCTGGGCAATAATTTTCCCGCGCGGATTGCAAAAATAGCTCTTGCCGTAGAATTCGCCGATCTTCCAAGGATGCTCAGTGCCGACGCGGTTGATGGCAGCAACAAAATAAGTATTGGCGACGGCGTGAGCGGGCTGCTCTAGCTCCCAGAGGTACTCGGAGAGCCCGGAGACGGTGGCAGAAGGGTTGTAAACGATTTCGGCGCCATGGAGGCCAAGGACGCGGGCGCCTTCCGGGAAGTGGCGGTCGTAACAAATGTACACGCCGACGCGGGCGTAACGCGTTTGAAAGACGGGATAACCGGAGTTTCCGGGCGTGAAGTAAAATTTTTCCCAAAAACCGGGATGGCAATGAGGTATGTGGTGCTTGCGGTATTTGCCCAAATAGCGGCCGTCAGCGTCGATGACCGCGGCGGTGTTGTAATAAACGCCGGTCATTTCCACTTCGTAGACTGGCACGATAAGCGCCATTTGATATTTTTTCGCAAGTTTCTGCATGAGCGAGATGGTGGGGCCTTTGGGGACGCGCTCGGTGAGCTCGTACCAGCGAGTTTCCTGTTCGGCGCAAAAATAAGGACCATAAAAAAGCTCCTGGAGGCCGAGGATTCGTATTTTTTTCTTGGCGGCGGCGGCGATGAGGTGCTCGTGCTTGGCGATCATCTTCTTTTTTATGTCTAGCAGCAAATATTTTTCCGGAGACCAATCACAATGCGCTTGAATCAGGCCGCAGCGGACGACACGAGGCATGCCCACACCTCCTAAAAGTGCAGGAAAAAAGTTTACCTCTCAAGGGTTTACCCCACAAGCCGCTCGCGCGGGCGTTTGGGGCAGGTAATTTTTCGGGGGACTAGAGCTTTTTTACTCGGAGATAGTGTGGAGTTTGTTGAAAACAAATGGATTAGGTATGGCGCGGAGGTTGCAGTTCTTAAGAGACGTGGGGGAGGCGAGCCGAGGATCCCTTTAGGGGATTGAGGGCTGGGCCGGTTCGCTTCTCCCCGATACTTCCTCCAGTGAGCAGCGTCGAGTTCTCCTGAGCCTCACCAAGCACCCCAAGAAAGCCATTCCCAGAAATATCACAAGCGCGCGAAGAGCAGGAGCGTGTGCGCGATCTGAGCGTCTCAAGCGGCGCGCTTGAGAAACTCGTGTCGGCGAGCGGAGCGCTTAGGTCAAGTCGGGTCAGAGATGATCAGGCAGCGTAATGGGCCGCTCGCGAAAGGAGGCGGCTCATGCGCGGCTGACGGGTCTGGTAATCGGAAAGAGTCAGTGCAAGCATGATGGCCAGCCAGAAGAGCGCGCAAACGATGACGAGTCTGGTACGTCGCTCGCCGTAGCGAGCGTGCATGAAGAAGAGAACCACGAGGGTGGCCTTGGCGGTGGCGATGGCCAGGGCAATGACAATGTTGAACGGGCCAAAATTCCGGAAAGCCGCCCAGGTCGTGAGGCCCGTGCCGAGAATGAGCGCGAGGAAGATGCTGAGGTAGATCTTTGGGGAAACGACATGTTCGGAATGTTCAGGCACGCGATTTTTCTCCCCCTAACGATGACGGTCAATCAGATATAGCAACGGGAAAAGATAAATCCACACAATATCGACGAAGTGCCAGTACAAGCCGACGATCTCGACCGGCGTGTTGTACTGCGGCGTGAAGCGGCCGCGGAGCGAAGCCTTGATCAGCCAGACGATCAGGCCGGCGCCCACGATCATGTGCAGGGCGTGAAGCCCGGTCATGGCGAAATAGAGCGAAAAGTAAAGCTGCGCATGAGAGTTGGCATCGGGATCGGACGCGAAGGCCTTCTCCACCTCTTCCTTCTCCAGAGCAATTTCTTTGGGATCGTCGCCCGGGGCGGGATGGGACGACCGATAGGTGATAGCAAAATTGCGGCCGGGAATCAGATGGTGCTCGAATTTCTGCTTGTATTCGACAAACTTGATGCCGAGGAAGACACATCCGAGGCCTAAGGTGAGAATCAGGAAAAGCGGAACAAGCTTCTTCTTGCCCGTTTCGGCGGACCACACGGCCATGGCCATGGTAAAGCTGCTCATGATCAGCACGATGGTGTTGACCGTGCCGAGCGTGATGTCCAAGGTGTTGCTGCCGATGCCGAACGCCGTGAAGTATTCGTGGCGGTTGATGGTGTAGGTCAGAAACATGCCGCCGAAGAACAACACTTCGGTGACCAGAAAGATCCACATGCCGAAGGTGGCGGATTCCTTCTGCTGGTCCAGGGTTTGAAATTGCCCGTATAGTTCTCCGGTGCGATGCACTCCCTGCTCCTGTTTTGCTTCCGAGAAGGTGGCGTTAAAAAGCACGCCCCGTCTCATACAAGCTGCCAAACCTAATCGTCGCTGTGAGCCGGCGCCAGCGGCGCTCCCGCAGCCAAACCAAGATCCGGGCGATTCCGGTAATCGTAGGGCTCCCAGTCGACAACTGGGGTAACGTGAAAATTCTCCGTGGGAGGCGGCGAATCCGTTTTCCACTCGAGGCCCGTGGCGGGCCAGGGATTCGGACCGGCAACTTTGCCGTAACGCATGGACCAGCTCAGGTAGGCCATTGGCAAGAGATAGCCGAGCGCCAGGATGGAAGCGCCCGCGGTCGACAGGACGTTGAGCACTTGAAACTCCGGCGGATAGCTGTGATAGCGACGCGGCATGCCGAGATACCCAAGAATGAATTGCGGGAAGAAGGTGAGGTTGAAGCCGAGAAAGAGAACGATGGCCGCGAAGTGCGACAGGGCCTCCGGATAAAGCCGTCCGGTAATTTTAGGCCACCAATAGTGCAGTCCGCCGACGTACCCCATCACCGCGCCGCCAACCATGATGTAGTGGAAGTGCGCGATGACGAAATACGTGTCATGGATATGAATGTCCAGGCCCAGGCAGGCCAGGAACAGCCCGGTAAGACCGCCAATGGTGAACAAGCCTATGAACCCGAGAGCATAGAGCATTGGCGCGTCCCAGGAAATCGAACCTTTATAGAGTGTCGCCGTCCAGTTGAAAACTTTGACGGCCGAAGGGATGGCTACCAGGTAGCTCAGGAAGGAAAAGGTCAATGCCGCATAGGTGGACTCACCGGTGACAAACATGTGGTGCGCCCAAACCAAGAAGCCAATGACGGCGATGGCGATGCTTGAAGCGGCGATGAAGGAGTAGCCGAAAATAGGTTTGCGCGCGAAGGTGGGAATGATTTCGCTGACCACTCCCATGGCCGGGAGAACCATGATGTACACCGCGGGGTGGGAATAGAACCAGAACAGATGCTGGAACAGAATGGGATCGCCGCCCATGGCCGGATTGAAAAAGCCCAGGTGAAACATGCGTTCGAGGCCGGCAAGCAGGAGCGTAATAGCCACGACGGGAGTGCCCAGAATCATGACCAGGCTGGTGGCATAGTGCGACCAGACAAAAAGCGGCAGGCGGAACCAGGTCATGCCCGGCGCGCGCATGGTGTGGATGGTGACGATGAAATTGAGGCCTGTCAGAATCGACGAAAACCCGTTGATGAAGATGCCGAGCACCGCCGGCGTGACCGCGGAGTTCGAATAGATGCTGCTGAGCGGCGTGTAGAAGGTCCAGCCGGTGTCCAGGCCTCCGGTGCTGAAGGAATAGAGCACGAAGCTGCCGCCGATGAGGTAAATGTACCAGCTCAAAAGATTGATTTTCGGGAAGGCCAGATCCTTCGCGCCGATCATCATGGGGATAAGGAAATTGCCCAGGACGGCGGGGATGGATGGAATCAGGAAAAAGAAAATCATGGCCACGCCATGCATGGTGAAAAGCTTGTTGTAAGTCTCGGGCGTGACGAGCACCCCGTCGGGGGTCAGCAGATGGATGCGAATCATCGTGGCGAAGACGCCGCCGATGAAAAAGAAAACCGTCACCGAGATGAGATACAGCAAAGCGATGCGCTTGTGATCGGTGGTCAGCAGCCAGGAGCGGATGTGGCCGCCAGCCGAGATCAAATAATGATCGCGAGGCGGTTCGTAGGATGGTGTTGGCGGCGTGTTGTTCATAACCTACTTCTTCTCCGAGACTGGGGCAATTCCGGAGCCCGTGGCGGGCACGGGCTGGGACTGCAGAGACTTAATGTACGCGATAAGCGCGAAAATCTGTTCTTCCGTCAATTGGCCCTGGTAGTTGGGCATGAGCGGCTGATAGCGGGCCACAATTTTCGCGTTGGCCTGAAGAATGGATTCGCGGATGTAGGCGTCGTCGGCGGTGACCGTGCTTCCGTCAGCCAGCAGCACTTGGCCGCCGTACAGGCCGTTGAGCGAGGGAGCGCGGCCGGTGCCGTTGGCGAGATGGCAGGTAACGCAGGATTTTTCTGCGAAGAGCTTTTCACCCGCAGCCACGGGATTGGCCTCGCCGCCCGATACCCCGGAAAGCCACGCGGCGTAATCGGTAGGCTCCATAACCGTAACCCACCCGCCCATAACGGCGTGATTGGTGCCGCAATACTGCGAGCAAAAAAAGTGATAACGGCCAGGCTTTGTGGGTCGGAACCACATGGTGTTGTAGTGGCCGGGAACCACGTCCATCTTCACGCGGAACGCTGGGACGAAGAAATCGTGGATAACGTCCTCGCTGGCAAGGATCAGCCGGATATCGCGGCCCACCGGAACGTGCAATTCGTTGATTTCCTTTAATCCATTGGGCTGCTGCGCCTTCCACATCCACTGCTTGCCGACTACATAAATATCGAGCGTGTCGCGCGGCGCGTTGCGATAGTCGACATAAACGATTGCGCCCCAGGCAAACATGACCATGGCGAGAATCAGGGGAGCGACGATCCAGGCCACCTCGACCAGCGGATCCTCGTAGGTAACGATCCCGACCGCGCCCGCTTCCTTGCGATGATACTTAAAGAAGCAAAAGACAATGGCGGTGGTGATGATGGCCCCAAAGAGCAGGCAAATCCCGGTGATGAAGATCAGCAGCGCGTCGACGTGCGGCGCAAAGTTGGAAGCTTGCTCGGGGTAAATGGGCAATGGCGACTGCACGGTCTATTCAGCTCCTCGTTCCTCCGGCGGAAAGCGGCCGGTCGAAATTCCTGGCCGCCAACTTCTCGCGCCGGCGCGCAATCAGAATTCCTCCGACCAGGCAAAGAATCGTCAGCACGCCGCCCAGCCGGACCAGCTTGAGAATCGCCGCGCTATAGGTGGCCGTCGAGGGGTCGTATTGATAGCAAAAAAGGAGCACGTGGTCGATGGGCGTGCCGATTTTTCCCTCCGAGGCGTCGACGAGGCCGAGGCGCATGTCCCGGCCAGGGTATTCAACCCCATAGAAGTAGCGCGAGATGCGGCCGTCCGGGGTGAGCAGGAGGACGCCGCTCGCATGGGCGAAGAGATTTGTTTTGGCGCTGAAGCTATAGCGAAAGTTGGCGGCCTCGGTGACGCGATCGATGGATTCTCGAGCACCCGTTAGAAAATGCCAGCCCGATTCGGTTTCGCGGCGGCCAAAGCGGGAGAGTGCGGCTTGCTTTTTCTCCGCGGCCATTTCCGGCGTATCACGCGGATCAAAACTGATGAAGACCACTTCGTAGTCGTGGCCGGGGTTGAAGGAAAGCATGCGCAGCGCGCCAACCACACCCTGCTGCACTTGATTGCAGAGCATGGGGCAGCGGTAATAGACAAAGGCCAGGACCACCGGCTTGCGGTGAAAGTAGTCGCGAAGCTGGACGCTGCGGCCGGATTCGTCCTGGAACGGAACGTCAAGGGGCACCTGGCGGTTGAGCTCGGGCTCGAAGCCCACGTTCTGCAAGACGGGGGGCATGGTCGCGGCCGGCCGGCCCACCCCGCCCGGAGTAGTTTGCGCCGGCAAGGCCAGCGGCCGAGCCAGCAGTACGGCGATCAGGAGAATCTCAGCGGATCTCGTCATCTCTTTATTTCTTATTTTCTGCCGGCGGCGCCGTGGCCGTGGGCAAACCCTTTTGGGCAATGATTTTCATCGCTTCTTTGACGGGAATCTGGGCGATCCCGGCATTTTTGTCGATCCATTCCAGCCTCTCGTTGGCGGCCGTATCCGCCTGCAGTTTTTCCCGCAAGTCCTTCTGCGGATCGTTGGGGTGCCCGGGAACACCTTGCAGCCGCGGTTCGGGGGGCATGCGAGCATCCTTGCTTTGTGCCACTCGGGAGGGTGGGGGCGGGGCCTCGGAAGAAGCCGCGAGGTTGGAGGTAAAGCGCAAAACAAAAATGCAGATGAGCAGAGCGCCGGCGGTGGCCAGGCCCAAGGCCAACAAGTACCAATACATAGTGCTGGGCTTGATGTCGCGTTCTTCGAAAGCGACGTCCGCGTGCCGCGGCCCGCGGCCGGTCGGCTGACCGCTCGAATGAGGCTCAGTGCTCATGATGTTTAATGGCCTCCGCGAGTCCCGGGTCGCCGAGCGGCAAAAGCGGGCATTGCTTTAGGTTGAAAGCAAAGAAGCCGAGCCACAAGCCGCCCAGGGCGATGGGCAAGAGCAGATCGAGCCAAGTGGGTACGGCGCGGGAGGTGAACTCCGGCCGGGTCATCCAGAAAAGGTCCACCAGGCGCATCAGGATGAGCCACATGGCGATTCTGGGCAGCACTTTGCGATTGCGTTTGAGGTCCTGCGAAAGCAGCAGGAAGAAGGGAACAAAGAAATGAAACACCAGCACAATGACGGCCACGACGCCCCACTCTCCGTAGAGGCGCGTGCGGTAAAAGGTGATTTCTTCAGGCAGATTTCCCGACCAGATGATGAGCAATTGCGAGAAATCGAAGTACGCCCACAGCATGACAAAGGCCAGAAGAAGCTTGCCGAGATCATGCAGATGGCGGGCCTGCAGCACGTTCGAAAAGGGCTCCGTTCGAGCCAGCAGCACGACCGTCGAAATCATGAAGGACATGGAGGAGACGAGCTGGCCGGCGACGAACAGGAACCCATAGATGGTCGAAGCCCAGTGCGGAGAGAGAGACATCACCCAGTCGATGGCCGCGAAACTCATGGCGAATACATAAAGGATGATTCCGGGTCCGGCCAGCATTTTCAGCCTGCGGCGCAGGGCGCGATCCTCCCGGTTGGTGTCCTGCTGCTTGGACAAACCGTTAAAGATGAACATCAGGGCCAGCCACACCGCAAAATAGATGAGGGCGCGCACGAGATAGCCATTATGGGTGAGATAGCCCTGCTGGAATTTTGACAACGGCTCTTTGTGAAGCTCCTCGGGATCGAGCCACGCGCGATACAGGTGTTTCATGCCTGAGATGGCGATCGGCAGGAAGAGCACAACCAGCAGCGGCAGCGTGCGCGTAGCCGATTCGAGCGGACGGCGGATGATGATGCCCCAGTGGCCGGAAGTTAGGTGTTGCAGCATCACGAGCCCCAGGGAACCGAGCGCCAGGCCCAATACCAGCAGGAAACTCATCAAATAGGAGGGATAAAAGGTCTCTGGCGAACGAAGGGCTCCTAAGGCGGCCAGCCCCAGGGCCACGGCGCCAACAACAAACGCGCGCTGCTCGAGACGGGTCACGCTTTCGGGCGCAGAATATTGCTGCTCGGCCATCAGTTACGCCCTCCGGTGGATTCTTTCGTCGTGCTTGTTTCTGGCTTCGGCTCGGACCCCGGCTTGGTGAAGCCGGCCTGGCCCAACTTTTGGCGAAGTGCGGTCGGGAGATCCGCCACCTTCGCGTTGCGGCTGAGCTGCAATGCGCGAACGTAGGCAATGATGGCCCAGCGGTCCCGCGGAGGAATCTGTGCCGAGTAGCCGTACATGGCGCCAAAACCGTTGGTGATGTTGTCGTAGAAATAGCCGTTAGGCGCCTGGCGAAGACGGTCCTGATGGTAGGTGGGCGGACGCTTCATGCCGCGCATGGCAATCGTGCCGTTGCCGTCGCCTTGCAGGCCGTGACACGGAGAGCAGAAAATCTTGTAACGCTCCTCGCCGCGTTCGAGCAGTTCCTGGTTCACAGGCAACGGGAAAGCGTTGGAATCCTTGGGCGCGAACAGGTCATCGTCGGCCGGGGCGCCGCGAGCCACGGTATTTTCAACCGGCGGGCGTTCGGACCGGCCATCGGGGAAGAAATCCGAAGGAGAGAGCGGCCGGTTCTTTGGCTGGTCGGCCATGTCTTGGTGCAGATACCGGCAGCCCGCGCTCGAGAGCAAGGCCGCCGCAGCGCAGCCGACGAGCAGGAAGCGCGATCGGCTAATCATTGGCAACCTCTGTGACATGATGCGCATGGAGGTCGTGCAGGAAACGCGCGCATTCCTCCACATGAAATTTTGCGTCGTTGGACTCGATGCAAAGGAAAAAGCGGTCCGACGATGCGTGCTTGAAGCGATGCACGTTGAAGACGGGATGGTGCGGATGCGGGAGGCGGTTGAGCGCGAGCATGCCGAAGACCGCACAGAGAGAGGCGCCCAGGACGGTAAGCTCAAAGGTCACGGGAATAAATGCCGGCCAGCTATTCAGCGGGCGGCCCCCGATATTCATGGGGTAGGCCAAGGTGTTCACCCAATATTGGAAACCAAAACCGCCAATACCACCGGCCAAACCGCCGAGCAGGGTAATGAGCGGCACGTTGTTGCGCTTCAAACCCATGGCTTCGTAGAGGCCTTCGACGGGAAACGGCGTAAAGGCGTCTATGTGGCGATAGCCGGCCTCGCGCACCTTCTTGACGGCTTCGAGGAGCTGTTCCGGAGTAGCAAACTCTGCCAGCACCCCATAAATATGAGAACGCTGCTCCATTACTTTTTGTCCTCAGAAGTCTCCGCTACAAGCTCGCGCATCTCTGCAATGGAAATCGCCGGTAAAACGCGGACGAACAGGAACAGTAAAGTCACAAACATGCCGATGGTGCCGATGAAGGTAGCCCAGTCCCAGAAGGTGGGCCAGTAGCGTCCCCAAGCGGACGGAACGAAATCGCGCGTCAAGCTGATCACCACGATGACGAAACGCTCGAGCCACATGCCGACGTTCACCACGATGGACATAAAGAACAAGAACGCGACGTTGTGGCGCAATCTGTAAGACCACAGCATTTGCGGCATGAGGATGTTGCAAAGAATCAGCGCGTAGTAGAACGGAGCATACGGGCCGTGCAGGCGCTGCTCGACGAGGAACACATCAAATTTATTTCCGCTGTAGAGTGACAGGAACATTTCGAAGAAGTAGCCGTAGGCCACGATCAGGCCGGTCGCGAGCATGACCTTGGCCATGTTGTCGAGGTGCCTCATGGTGATGAAATCTTCTAGGCCATAAGCTTTGCGCAAGGGGATGGCGATGGTCAGGACCATGGCGAAGCCGGAGTAGATGGCCCCGGCGACAAAGTACGGCGGGAAGATGGTCGTATGCCAGCCGGGAACAATGGCGATGGCGAAATCGAAACTCACCACGGTGTGCACGGAGAGCACGAGCGGCGTGGCCAGGCCCGCCAGCAGAAGATAGGCGGACTGGTAGCGGTGCCAGTGCCGTGCGGAACCCCGCCAGCCCATGGAAAGCATGCCGTAGATAATCTGCGCCGGCCTTTTAACTGCGTGATCGCGAAGCGTGGCCAGGTCCGGGATCAAGCCCACGAACCAGAAAATCAGCGAAACCGTTCCGTATGTGGAAACCGCAAAAACGTCCCAGATCAGCGGGCTGCGAAACTGCGGCCAGAGGCCCATGGTGCTGGGATAGGGGAACATATAAAAGGCCATCCACGGGCGCCCGGTGTGAATCAGCGGGAAAATGCCCGCGCAGGCCACCGCAAAGAGCGTCATGGCTTCGGCAAATCGGTTGATCGAGGTGCGCCACTTCTGGTTCAAGAGGAACAGGATGGCCGAAATGAGCGTCCCGGCGTGGCCGATACCGATCCACCAGACGAAATTCACGATGGCGAAGCCCCAGCCGATGGGGATGTTGATGCCCCAGATGCCCGTGCCCTTGGTGAAGAGCCAGCCGATGGCGACGGTCATCAAGCCAGTGAGGCCGAAGGCAATCAAAAAACCCATGTACCAGCCGAAGGAAGTCGGCCGCGTGAGGACGATGGAGCTGATTTTGTCGGTGACCGAGCCAAAAGTGTAGCCCGGGCCTAGCACTGGCGTGAGGCGGCGGATTTCGGAGGAATCAATTGGCGGCTGCCCGGCGCTCATGCTTTCTCCAGTTCAGGATTGGGATTACGGACCGCCGCAAGGTAGGTGGTGCGCGGCCGGGTGTTCAATTCCCCCAAAATCGTGTAGTTGCGCTTCTGTGCGCGTAATTGGGAGACCCGGCTGGCCGGATCGTTGGCGTTGCCGAAGACAATGGCCTCGGTGGGGCAGGCCTGCTCGCAGGCGGTGACGATTGCGCCGTCAGGAATGGCGGTATTCTTCTTTTCTGCTTCGATGCGCACGTTGGTGATGCGCTGGATGCAGTAGGTGCACTTTTCCATCACGCCGCGGCTGCGCACGGTGACCTCGGGATTCCGCAGGAGCTTGAACTGCGGCGTTTCCCAATCCTGGAAGCGTAGGAAGTTGAAACGGCGGACTTTGTACGGGCAGTTGTTCGAGCAGTAGCGCGTGCCGATGCACCGGTTGTAGACCATGTCGTTCAGGCCCTCGGCGCTGTGCACCGTCGCGCCTACCGGGCAAACCTCTTCGCAAGGCGCGTTTTCGCACTGCTGGCACGGCACGGGCTGGAAGAACGTCTCGGGATTATCGAGCGATTCATCCTGGGCGCGAGGATCGCCGACGTTGGCTTTGACGTTCCCGTAGTAGCGGTCGATGCGAATCCAGTGCATCTCTCGTCCGCGCATGACCTGCTCTTTGCCGACCACGGCGATGTTGTTTTCCGACTGGCAAGCCACGACGCAGGCGTTGCATCCGTTGCAGCTGTTCAGGTCAATGGCCATCGCCCAGCGATACTGCATCTTGTCGTAGGGGTTCTCTTCTTCCTTGTAAAGCGTCAGCTCGTCCTTCTTTTTCTTCTGGAACTCCTCATCGTCGTGCGCAAAGGCCGGATTTTTGCGGTATTCCTCGAGCGTGCCGGCGGCGAGGATTTGCCGCCCTTCCATGTTGAAATGATATTGCGTGCAGGCGAGCGGGTAGTTGTCGCCGGTTTTCTGAATAGCGCTGGCTGGCGCAGCTGCCGCCCAAAGGGCATCGGAATGGCGCACGGCATAGGCATTGAAGCCCTTGTTCGTGCCGGTGTAGCCGGCTCTTTTGCGGCCATACCCGAGCGGCAGTACGACCACCCCATCGGCCTGGCCGGGCAGGATCCACGCGGCTGCCGTCACTTTGCTTCCGGAAAGCGCGATGTCCACGACATTAGAAAGAATCTGGCCGTGCTCGCCGCCACGCAGGGCGACGCGTTGCGTCAAGCCCAGTTTCTCCGCGGTCCTCGGGCTGACCAGTGCCGCGTTGTCCCAAGTGAGCTTGGTCACCGGTTTCGGCAATTCCTGGAGCCAGCCGTTATTGGCAAAGCGCCCGTCGTGCACGCAGGGATCCGCGCGGAAAATGAATTCAAGGAGGTCCTCGGACAGCGCCTTAGGTGCGGGAAGACTTGCCAAGCTGAACTTCAGCGCGGGCTTACTGGGCGGCAGCGCCGAGCCCGCTACCACCCCATCGTTCAGTGTCTTGCGCCAGAATTTCTCGAAGTCGCCGGAAGGACTGGTGGCCTTCAATCTCTCGCGCAAAGCGTCATAATCGGAGAGGCCCGGCTTGTCGGTAAACGCTCCCACCGCCTCGCGGGCGGAGTGCGTGCGATAGAGCGGCGCAATCAGCGGTTGTACCACGCTGACGGTCCCATCAAACGCTCGCGCATCCCCCCAGCTCTCCAGATAGTGCGATTCCGCCACGTGCCAGTCGCAGTATTCCGACGTCTCGTCAAAATGCGAGCTGACGTGAATGACCGTTTGGATCTTCTTGCGCTTGCGCTGCTGGTCGAATTTGAGCTTGGACACAAAATCAAAGTCGTGCGGCGCGGTGTAAACGGGATTGCCCCCCAGGATCAGGAGGGTATCGACCTTGTTCGCGTCGATATCCGCGCAAAGCTCGCGGAGGGATTCCAGGTGATTTACCGAATGCGCTTCGACGGGATCGGTGTAATACAACGTGGCGCCCACATTGCCGAGCTCTGCGTTGATGGCATGCGCGAGCGCGTGAACTTCCGCGGGCTGCTGCTCTCCGGCAACCACCAGTGAGGCGCCTTTGTGCTTCTCCAGGTCACGCGCCACAACCGCGAGCCACTTCTCCGCAGCCGGTGGAACCTTCGCGGAACCACCGAGTCCCAGCTTCTCCGCGACAGCTCGCGCAAACGGTTCGACTTCCGAGGCGCGCAGCGGCAGCCGGTGGTCGGCGCTCGCTCCCGTCACGCTAGGCGTGGGCTCTACAATGTACAGCCGGTTCATCGTGGCGCCCGGGCCGTTCAGCTTGCGACGTTCGTAAAACTCCCGCGCGTACCGAATGTGCCCCGGACCGCTGGCGAGAAAATCCGAATCGAGCGACAGAATGACGTCCGCTTTTCCAGGACGGTAAACGGTGTTGACGTAAGCCCCGAACGCCAGCTTCGCGCCTTCGCGCGCGCCGTCGCCTACGGCTGGCTCCCAATGGTGCCATTTGGCCAGCGGGTAGAGTGACAAGAGCGTTTCGATCTGTGCGGTGAGTGTCGGCGAAGTGATGATTCCCGACAGAATGCGCAGGCCTTCGCCGCGTGTGGCCTTTAGCGTTGCCGCCACCCCCTGCGCGGCTTCCACGAACTGCGACCAGGTCCGAATCTCGCCCGCTCTGGTGGCCGTTTGCGCGCGGTCCGGATCGTACAGATTGAGAATCGAAGCTTGCGCATAGACGTTGGTCGCGCCGAGGCTCCCAGGATGGTCCGGATTGCCTTCAATCTTCGTGGGCCGCCCTTCGTGGCTCTCGACCAGCAAGCCGATGGCGTCCGCTAGAAAAGGCATGGCCGTGGCGTAAAACTGCGGCTTGCCGAGCACCAACCCATCGGGCTGCTTGACGTAGGGAACGATGTGCTGCTCTGGTAGGCGCTCGCAACCGCTAAGGCCGGCCAACGCGAGCGAGGCGGCCATGAGCTTTAGGAAGTCGCGGCGGTCGACGGAGTCGTCCCACTCCGAGGGTGCCTGACGCGGGAACTCCCTGTGGAGCAACTCTTGAAAACTGGGATCTCCGGAGAGTTCTTCGAGCGTGCGCCAATATTGCTTGCCCGTCTTGGCTCGCAATTGCGCGCGCACCGCAGCCAAGTCGAGCGGCCTTGGCTGCAGAGACAGTTCTTCCAAATGTTGGTCTACTGCCGGCCTATCGTCCTGGTATTCTTCGTGACGTTGCGCGCTCATACGATCCGCTAGCGATGACAGGTCGAGCAACTGGTCAGCTCGGCGGCTGTCCGAATCTTTCGTTCCTTCATGAATTTCTCGCCCAATTCCTCCTGATCGGCTCCCGGTTTCCAATCCATCGCAAATACCTTGTCCATTGACCGGAGGTTCGGCGCGGGATTCCTGTGGCAATCTACGCACCACTGCATGAGCAGGGTGCTGGCCTGAAAGACCAGCGGCATCTGGTCGATCGGGCCGTGACAGGTGGTGCAGCCGACGCCCTTGTTGACGTGTATGCTGTGGTTGAAATACACGAAGTCCGCCAGCCGATGCACCTTGACCCATTCAATCGAGGTGTCGGTGCGATAGCTTTCGCGCACCGGATCGAGATAGCCCGCATTGCTGAACAGTACGGAATGGCAGTTCATGCACGTCTTGGTCGGTGGGATTCCCGCCACCGCTGAAATCTCTACGCTCGTGTGGCAGTAGCGGCAATCGATTCCGTCGTCTCCCACATGATGTTTGTGGCTGAACTGCACGGGTTGTTCGCGCGTGATGTTCTGGCGCGTCATGTAAGGAGAACGTGCCGCCTGGAGCACCGCCAAGACCGCAAAACCCATGATAAAAATAAACGAGAAGACACTAAATCGGGCGATGAAGTTTGTGCTTCGATGAAAAATCTGCGCCATGCTCGTTTTGCACTTTGGCGGGGAGCGCGCTGAATGGGCCCTAGGCTAGGGCGTCCCACGTGTTAACCGGGAAGTGCAAAACCCGGGCCAGTCGACCGCATAGTTTCCACCAAAACTTTCTGGATTGCAACCTTTCTCAAGAACTTCAAGAACTTCAGGTCTTAGACTTCTGCTTCAACTTTTTTCATGTCGCAAATTTCAAACGCATTTTCCTTCGCGGCGTCTTCCCAGAATATGAAATCGCTCGCGGCACGCATATCCGTAAAAAACCTGACGCAGGTTCGTTTGCACTGACCCGCTCGGTGGCCCGTCTCGATCAGCTACTGCGGGGATCGTCCGCCGGCTTGGTGCGGTTCAGATTCTCCAGCTTCTTCAAAAAAAAGCGAATGCCCTTCCACTCCCTTCTGAATGTCGGCTTCCATGGTTCTAGATGCACGAGGGAGGCAATGGGTGCAAAGATTTTTGGGAAATTTTTTGAACAACCGCCGAGCGTCCTGTGTCGATTCCGTGGTATTTTAGAGATAACCCTGCCGGCCGGTCCTGCGGCAGAGCCCACCTACTTCATTTCCCCGCGATCGTCGGGGAATTGGCGCCCGCTGGGGCGTGGTCCAACCGGTAGGACACCTCACTGTTAATGAGGATGGTGGAGGTTCGAATCCTCCCGCCCCAGCCAATTCTCTTCCAGCAGAAAAGCAAAACCGCAAAAAGTTGTTATCCCTTGGCCGTAGGCAATCCGGCGGAAATCCAGCCCTTCCATCCGCCGTCCATCGATTCCACGTTGGAGTAACCCATTTTCTGAAGATTTTCCGCGGCCAGCGCGGAACGGAAGCCGCCACCACAGTACAGAATGAGTTTGCTCTTCGTATCAGGCACCTGCTGTTCGATGTCGCGCTCGATGACGCCTTTTCCCAAGTGGATCGCTCCGGGTAGGTGTCCGTTGGCCCACTCGCTGTCCTCGCGAGTATCCACCAGGATCAATTTCTCTCCCGCATCGAGGCGGCGCTTGACCTCGGCTACATTCGTCTCTTTAATGTTCTTCTTCGCCTCGTTGACCAGCTTCAAAAACTGCGGCGGGTGGGCCATGAACGTGCTCCTCAAAAAATTCTTCAAGCGAGCATACCACGAGTCAACGAGCGGCCGGAGGTGATCGGCAGGCTTGCTATATAGCTGGCGTTGCGAGTCACCGAGAGGAGCTCGCCTGGATGGGTTAAGGTTGGGGCTCGGTCTTGGGCTTGTCCGCGGCTGCCGCCGTCCCCGCGCCCTTCTTTCCAAAGGAGCGCACCAGATTCACGAGTTTCCAGCGCATCTTTTCAGGTGACCGGTCAGCTTCCCCTCCCACCATTTTCCCCCTGCCGTAGCTGATGACCCAGAAGAGCTCGCCGTCCGTCATCTTTTCAATCGTCGAGGGATCACGCCAGTCATGAAGCTCCAGTTTCATATCCTGGGCAAGGTCGCCTTTACCGCCTCCATCCTTGCCGTGGCACATGGCACAGTCATACCCGTACTGCTTGCGTGCTTCCGCCAGTCCTTCTGGCGAGGGCGTAATGGGGTTTTTCTTTGCGGCATCCTCGGGCGTCATCTTGGGTTCCGAGGAGCCCGTTTTTTCCTGAGTGAAATTTGGCTTGGGGCAGAGAATTCCACAGAGCAGCACTGCACTCGCAATGAAGATCGTCCGACGCATAGCATCCTCCCGACAGGTCGAGCACCGCCGAAGGAGCGCACTCGGCTTGATTTTGAGCGAATTCTACGCCCACACGATGTGGAAGGAAAGGGTTTAAGTTAAGTCAGTCAAGTTAAGAGCGCAAACGGGGTGGTTGGGGCTGACCTCCGGTTTTACCCGGCTAACTGGTTGCGACTTTGCCAGGCTGTTTTTAGGGTTTTTTCCCTGGGCTTGGCAGGGAACAACCGCGCTTTGGCTGGGAGTCGCCAAAACCCGCACGGAAGCGCGTGGATTCGCGGACGCGTGTGCGCAATCCGTCGATGACCGGCGGGATCGCTGGATGCGCCACCCCACGGATGAGGAAAATCATCAGCGCCGCCTCGCCGGGCGAATCCACGCTTGAGGTAATTCCCACTCCCTGCACGCCATCCATCTTCATCAGTTCATCGACGTGCGCTTCATGCACGATCTTGGCGCGCGAAACCTCTGCCTCCGAGATGGAATAGACAAGCTGCGGGAGCGCCGCGGATTGCTCTAGGGTGGCGCTTTCCTCGGGCGACAAAACGCCGCGCTCGGAAAAAGGTTCGCCTTCGACCATGCGTGTGCGGATGCGATCGACAGCCGCCGGGAGGTTCCTCGGCGGTTGCCCTTTGTTTACGAAAAGCAGAATCGCTGGCTCAGCCGGGTTGTCGTAGCTCACTCCCACGCCGACAGCCTGCACTTCCGGGTAGGCGAGGAGTTCCCGGGCGTGCGCATCACGCGCGGCAACGGCCTTTTGTAGCCCTCCGGCTGAGGCCGTCGAACTCGGCACCGTTAAAGTCGCCGAAGCAGGCTTAACCGGCAGAGTGCATCCAATGACTTGATGTGTCGCACCACCTACAAACGTGACGCTGTTGCCGCCACTCTGGAAGAAATTCAGCACGTCCGACACGGGATTGCCCACGGTATCGGCGTCGGAACCAGCGAAGACCAGCGCCACCGGATCGGCTGTGTTTTGCGTAACGATGAGCGATCCGGAATCCCCTGCAGCGCTGAAGCTGCCGCCGGCAACGTCCACCTGATTGGTAAAAGTTTCGCTGAACATCGTTCCCGTTCCGCAGCCTTTTTGATACTGGACCGAGGCCGTCGCGTTTGTTGACAGAACCGTGGAACACGTGAGGCCTGTCGAGCGGCCACTCTTCGTCACGGCCATGCTGAGCGAAGCGGCGACACCGGAACCGGCATGCGGAGCTGCCGGCAGCGGAACGTTGTTGGCATCTGTCGTGGCCCCGAGGAAGAGAATGTTTCCGCTTGGGTCCACGGCTCCGGTGACCGCCTGTGCGATGGCCGCGTCGATCTTGGGAGCCGTCCCCATTTCCAGGTTGTAAAACTGAGAAAGCTGCCCGACGGTCGCGAAGACTCCTTGTCCGCAGCTGGTATCGACAAGTGCCGGCTGGATGATGGACTCACCAATAGCAGCAAGATCGGTGCGCGCAAGCACGTGATTGTCGCTCAGGATGTATTGCGTGCCGCCCCGCGTCACCAGTGAGCCGAGCGTGCCTCCGCAGCAAGTAATGAGGTTCCCGCTTGTGCTTGAATCATTCTGATTCCCGCCGGAGCTCCCGAGCTTGATTACACCCCCCTGCGGATTTTGATTCGGCGGGAAGATGGTGACGGTCGCCGATCCGGAAGAGTTTGGATTTGCCGTGGAAACGGCGCTGACCGTCACGGGCGTGGTGGTCACCTTGCCGTTTCCGCTCGAAGTCGTGGGAACACCGCTAGGCGCAACAAAGAGGCCGGACGTGGAGATAAAGCCCGTGGCCTGGCTCCCGCCGGTGACACCATTGACCTCCCATGTCACCGCGGTGCTCGATTGTCCATTCACGGTAGCCGTAAACTGCTGGGTTGTGAAGATGGCTACGCTTATCGGGTTCGGAGTTACGGTTACCGAGACCGGCGGAGGCGGCGGGGCGCTGGCCCCTCCGCAAGAGCCGAGGAACACCGAAGCAAGAAGCCCGAAGATCAAGAAAACACGAGAGCGCATGGGAACCCCGTTAAAGGGTCTGAGTGTCCACGCTAGCACAGGTATTTTCAAACGGTACGAGTTTCCCTGCGCACGTATTGAAAAAGCGACGTGCACCGCGGCCTCCCGAGCAAGCGGCCGCTTTGCGGTCGAATGACTCTTGGACGTCATGGACCGCGATGCCGGAATCAATGATTCGCAGTTGTATGATTCGGCTGCGCGCGCAAAAGCGCTTTTCTCGTTCCGTCTGACACGGAACACGCGCGGTTTCGCCCTGAGCCATCAAGACCCGCGCGGAAGCGCGTCGATTCGCGGACGCGCGTGCGCAATCGGTCGATGACCGGCGGGATCGCCGGATGCGGCACCCCCTGGATGAGAAAGATTATGAGCGCCGCCTCCCCGGGGGAGTCGATACTTGAGGTGATGCCCACGCCCTGGACTCCGCTCATTTTCATCCATTCATCTACGTGCGCCGCATGCGCCACTTTCGCGCGGGCGACTTCCAAATCCGAAATAGGATAAACAAGCTGCGGCGGCGGCGCGGACTGTTCGAGCGCAGCACTCTCTTCCTGGGAAAGGAGTCCGTGTTGCGGGAACTGCTCCGCCTCGATGATGCGTGTGGGCACTCCTGCGACCTCGGGGGGCAAGTTCGATCTCGACTGTCCCTTCATCACGAAGAGCAAGATGGCCGCCTCGGACGGATTGTCATAGCTTGCGCCAAGCCCGACCGCCTGCACTTCGGGATAGGCGAGGAGCTCCGCGGCATGCTTATCCCTCACCGCCGTGGCCGGAGCCAGCGCCGTCGCGGACGGCGTAACCCTTTGGACCGCCAGCCGCGCCGCCATCGCCGCTTGCGGCCCAGGCAAAGTGCAACCAATGACGGGAGCAGTGCGCGCGGCGCCAGCGAAGTTGACGGGATGGCCGTGGAAAGCGAAGAAGCTCAGCACATCCGAGACGGGGTTGCCAACGGTGTCCGTGCTCGAATCCGCGTAGAGCAACGCAAGCGGGTTGGCATTATTCTGTGTCACGATCAGCGAGCCGGAATCTCCTGCGCTTGAAAAATCCCCGCCCACCACACTCACCTGATTCGTGTAGTTCACCGTGAACTGCGTCCCCGTTCCATCACAATTCGTCGTATAAGCAACTGACGTGGCACGGTTCATGGCGTCGACCGTCGAACAGGTCAAACCCGTGGTGCGGCCGGACTTCGCCACCGTGATTGGCCGGACGATTTGGGTAGTCGTGCCGCATCCCGTCAGGCAAAGAAATAGACCGCAAGCAGGAAACAAGAGCAACGTACGGCGCATGAGCAACCTCGCTGTGGACTGGGGGGGAACGTTCTCTTAGCAGTAGAGAAATCAGTTAAATTTCGAGGGACCGAGGGCCATGTTCCCAGTTAGACTTCCCGTTAGACTTGGCGAACCAAGACAAGAATCAAGACGTCCAAGGAGATTTAGGCACAACTGGCCGGACGTGCGCTATCCGTAAAAGACCCCAACGCCCAAGCCACGCCGGGGGCACAAATCGGGCCAATCGGAGTGCGGGTCGAAGTTAATCCAGATCGCGCCAGTTGGGGCCCACGCCAATTTCCACGACGATCGGGACCGCCAATTGGTGGACGCCTTCCATCTCTTCTTTCACCAGCTTCCGCAGCCTGGCAGATTCCTTCGCGGGTGATTCGAAAAGCAGTTCGTCATGCACCTGCAAAATCATTTGTGCCTCGAATTCCTCTTCGGTGAGCCGCCGGTCGATGTTGATCATCGCCAGCTTAATAAGGTCGGCGGCCGTGCCCTGCAGCGGGGAATTCAGCGCGGTGCGTTCGGCAAAGTTGCGCAGTTGCACCTGTGGCGAAGTAATCTCGGGAATCGGCCGGATTCTTCCGAACATTGTCTTGGCCACTCCTGTCTTGCGGGTTTCGGCGAGAACGTTGTCCAAGTATTCCTTCACGCCGCGATACCGCGCGAAATAGGCATTGATGAACTGCGCCGCTTCTTTCTGTTCGATGCCCAGTTGCTGCGCGAGACCGAAAGGGGAAAGTCCGTAAATAATTCCAAAGTTGATGGCCTTGGCGGCGCGGCGATGCTCCGCAGTCTGCCCGAGCGGGCCCACCCCGAAGACTTCCTGCGCGGTGCGCGCGTGAATGTCCTCGCCGTTGCGAAACGCCTCCACCAGTACGGGATCCTTCGAGAAATGCGCCATCACACGCAGCTCGATTTGCGAGTAATCCGCGGAAAGCAGGACGTTGCCTTTTTCTGCGACAAACGCCGCCCGAATCTGCCGGCCAAGCTCGGTGCGAATCGGAATGTTTTGCAGGTTGGGATCGCTCGAGCTCAGCCGCCCGGTTACCGCGCCGGTTTGTGAAAAACTGGTGTGCAGCCGTCCGGTCTCCGGATGGATGAGCTTGGGCAGCGCGTCCACATAGGTAGATTTCAGTTTGGAGACTTCTCGGAATTCGACGACCTTTGCGGGCAAGGGATGCTGTGCGGAGAGCTCCTCCAAAACGTCGGCTGCGGTTGATCGTGCTTTTGCTTTCCCCCGCCTCGGATTGGCCTGCAAATTTAATTTGTCAAACAGAATCTCGGCGAGCTGCGGTGGCGAATTGACGTTGAACTCCACGCCGGCCAGCTTCCAGATTTCCTTTTCCAGTCGCCGGACTTCCCCGTCCATCGCTTCCGACATTTTTTCCAGCTCGGTAGGCTCGATGCGAATCCCGGTACGTTCCATGCCCGCAAGCACCGGCGCAAGCGGCAGGTCAATCTTTTCGTAGACTCCTTCGAGCTGCCGCTCTTTCACCTGCTCGTGGAGCAGAGGCGCAAGCCGCTGCAAATAGTCGGCGCGCTCTCCGGGGCCGCCGCCGAGCATGGCGTTGAACTGGCGCATGACCACGTCGGCGAAGTTGTGGTTCGCGGTGGTGGGCCGCAGCAGGTAGGAATAGAGCTCGGTGGCATGCTGGATGTTTTTTGTTTCACCAGCCAGCAGGGAAACGATTTTCGGGTCGTGGACGATCTTGGACCGCTTCGTATCCTTCAGCAGCGGCGCGAGCGCACTGAGCGCCTCGCCTTTTTCGTCCGCCCAGAGCGACCGTCCCTCGCCGGCTTTTGCGGAAACTTCAATCCCCGCGATGCGTGTGCCAAATCCTTCCGATTCCCGTTGACCCTGGTCCAGATTTAGCCAGACCGCCAGCGACTGCTTTGCGGAGAGTTTTGCTAGATACTCGCGAAATTCCGCGGCATTTGCCAACTGCGCATAATCGGTCTCGCCCGCTTCCGATACCGCCGGTCGGGAGGCCGCGACGGCGCCGGCCCCCAGCTCTTTCAATAGCGAGCTGAACCCCAGCTCCCGATAGAGCGCGGCAAGCGCCGGTACGTCCGGTTCACGTCGCTCGAGCGCTTCGAAATCCAGTTTCATGGGCACGTCGGTCGAAATGGCCGCAAGCTGCTTGGACATCAGTACCTGGTCGCGCTGCTGCTGCAGAGCTTCGCGATACCGTTTGTTGGCGACCTCGTCGGCGCGATCCAGCGCCTTTTCGACGCTGCCATATTTGGTGATCAGCTCCGCCGCGCCTTTCTCGCCGATGCCTTTGGCTCCGGGAATGTTGTCTACGGTGTCGCCGAGAAGCGCCATATAGTCGACGACTTTTTCCGCGGGCACGCCGAGCAACTCCTGAACCTTTGCTTCATCGACTAGAATGTCGCCTTTTGCGCCCCCGGAACCTGTCTTGAGCGTCCGGACGTTTTTGCCCACCAGTTGCATCATGTCTTTGTCGTTGCTAACGATGAGAACTTCGAATCCTTGCCTGGCGGCTTCGGTGGCGATGGTCCCGATCACGTCATCCGCTTCGTAGCCTCTCTCCTCGAGGACCGGCAAACGCATGGCTTCGCATAGTCTGCGTACCAAAGGAATCTGCACCCGCATGTCGTCCGGCATCGGCTGCCGCTGCGCCTTGTATTTTTCAAACAGCTTGTCGCGAAAAGTGGCCCCCGGCGGATCGAAAACGACGCCGATGTATTTCGGATCGTAGTCTTTGATCAAGCGCTTGAGAATATTTCCAAAAAGAAAAGGAACGTTCGTGGGCGTGCCGTTGGGGCCGGTCAGCCGCTGCGGCATGGGCGCAAAAAATGCCCGATAAACGTGTGCCATCGCGTCCACAAGGAAGAGTTTCTTCGATCCGGAAGCCATCCGCGCGAGTATAGCAAAGGACGGGGACGCGGCAGGGAAGAGCAACACCTGCTTCTATCGGGAATGCGCGACCCGCACCAATTTGGCGGTTGCAGGTGGTCGACGTGTAGGCCAAGCTGCAGCAAGAAAGGCCTTTGTGCAGGATTACAAATCCGTTGTGCGCCGGTACTACTCCGAAATCTGGAATGCTTGGAGCGAGCCTGCGCTAGAAGAACTCCTTTCTCCCGACATTGTTTTTCGCGGCTCCATCGGCACGGCGGTCGTGGGAATCGCCGGATTCAAGCAGTACGTGGACCGCATCCGCTCGGCGTTTCCCGATCTTCACAACCACATCGAGGAGCTGATCGCCGAAGGCGACAAAGTCGCTGCCCACTTGACTTACACCGGGACTCACCACGGAGAGTTGTTCGGCTTTCCAGGCACGGGCAGGAAGATCACCTATCAGGGCCTCGCCGTCTTTCGATGCAAGGAAGGGAAAATCGTAAGAGGTTTTGTTCTGGGCGACACGGAAACCTTGAAGCGCCAGCTTGCGCAGGAATAAAAAGCCGCGCCGGAGTTTCGCCTCAGGCGCGGCCTCTCTAATCAGGAAGAACCGTGGTTACGGTTCTTCAGGATTGTCCCGCTACGGCCTCTCCTTGGATTTGGGATCCGGCTTGCTCTCGGCAGCGCGTTTCGACTCGCCCGCCCTGCCAGCTTGTGCTTGCGTGACCAGCAGCATGCGCGTCCCGCCATCGAGATGCACATTCTTCCCCGCCGAAGTGATCACGCTGCCCTCGGTCGAATTGGAAGCCGCGGCGCTCAAATTCAAGCCATTGAGTCCAAAAACGCCTTGGCTGTTCGAGGTGAGCTGCCCGGCAGCATTCAGCCCGCCGGTTGCTCGGCGAGAAGCGCCGGCAGCATTTCCGCCTGCGCTGGCTGCCGAGTCGACCGTGCCGCTCGCGACTCCGCCTGCTGTCGCCGCGGTGTTCGTCACCGTGCCCACAGCGCCTCCCGCCGCGGAACTGACCCCACCGATCGCGCCGCGCCCGCCCGCCATGCCCGAGCCAGCCGCGGAGCCGCTGAGGCCTCCCATCGTGTCCATCTCGTCGCCGGCCATCGACGGGCCGCCCTGTGCCGAAGCCAGCGCCTGAATCGCAACGTTGAGCGGGATCTCCTGGCCGTTCTTGAGAATGGCCTTGTCAAATACGATGCCCAGGGCAGATTCCGTCTCCCCGTTGCCACGTGCCGAAGCCTCGGTCACGTGTCCCACGAGCTTCGAGCCTTTGGGGATGACCATCTTGCCCTCGGACTTGATCGCTTCCGTCGTACGTGCGTTCACTGCGTCACCCGGCTTGCACTTTTTTGAGTCCACCGGAGAACTCAGCGCAGCATTGAATGCCGTTCCGTTGGCCAAGCCGGCATTTGCTTGGCCGTGCTGTGCCGTAGCCGCCGCGGACGTTGAGCTGGAAGCGCCTGCTTGTGCCTGCGTATTGCCGGCTTGGACCGACGCTTGTCCGCTCGCCTGCGCTGCGGCACCCGTTTGCGATTGCGCCGGTGCACCAACTGTGAAAAGCGCGCCCACCACCATCGAGATTCCTATGCGAACCATGATCGAATAGACCTCCTCTAACATTGCGAATTAAAGTCGGAACCCACTGCCCTGGTAAAAAAGGGTGTTCAAGACGCGAGTTGATAGAGGCAAACCTTGTGCCTATCGGTAAGCCATTCTGTTTCTTCAAGTTATGAGCATGCTGGGCCGCTACAACCGTTGCGAAATGACCAGGAGCATGCAGGATTTACAGGGTGGCTCCCTTGGGTCGGGCCGTATGCGGTTTTCTAGACGATGGCTAGGGACTTTCCGACTTCACCGAGGATGTTTGCGGCGCGCAGTAACTGTTCGCGCTTATGAGCCGCGCTGACCATGGCGCGCAGCCGCGCCTTGTCCTCGGCAACGATCGGATAACCTACGGCCGGGGCGAAAACGCCGGCATCAAACAGCCTTTTCGAAAATTCAAACGCTTTCGCGGCCTCGCCCACGTGGATCGGAACGATCGGCGTCTCGCTGCCTCTGAACTGGAACCCGCGCTTTTTCAATTCGCGCTTGAAGAACTTCGTGTTGGCCCAGAGCTTTTTCAGGAGCTTTTCGCCTTCCGGCGAAGAGAGCAGCGTAAAGGCCGCCTGGCATGCGCCCACCGTGGCGGGTGGGTGTGAAGTCGAGAAAAGAAACGGCCGCGCGCGCAAATAGAGAAAATCAATGAGGTCGCGCGAGCCGCAAACGTAACCGCCCATCGCGCCGATGGCCTTGCTCAACGTTCCCACCTGGATGTGCACGCGCCCGTGGCACTGGTGATGATCGACCGTGCCGCGGCCGTTGCTGCCGAGCACGCCCGAACCGTGGGCGTCGTCCACCATCATGGTGCAGTTGTATTTTTCCGCCAGATCGCAGAGTTGCGGCAGCGGCGCGATGTCGCCGTCCATCGAAAAGACGCCGTCGGTGATAATTAGCTTCTTCCCCGGCAAACTCGCGTGTTCCTGCAGAATGCGCTCGCAGTCCTCGACATCCTTGTGCTTGAAGATTTTGATGGTCGCTTTTGAAAGTCGCGCTCCGTCAATGATCGAGGCGTGATTCAATTCGTCTGAAACGATCAGGTCCTCTTTGCCGAGCACGGCAGAAACCGTTCCCGCATTTGCCGTGAAGCCCGACTGAAACACCACGCACGCCTCCACTTTCTTGAACGCCGCAATCTGCTCTTCCAATTCCAGGTGCAACTTCATGGTTCCGGCGATGGTGCGAACCGCTCCTGCGCCCGCCCCGTACCGCTTTACCGCGTCCAGCGCGGCCTTGCGCAAGGCTTTGTGGGTGGTCAGACCCAGGTAGTTGTTCGAAGCCAGGTTGATCACTTCCCGCCCATCGAAAACGCACACGGCCCTCTGCTCGCCTTCGAGGACGCGCAGTTTCGGCGCAACGCCTTTTGCGCGCAGCTCATTCAACTGATCGGTGACGTACTGCAGAGGATTTTGCTTGGTCGCCAGCGTGGCAGTCTCCGACATTAGGTCGCTCCTGATGGTAGGCATCGGCCGGGGGAGTCTTTATTGTCCTCCAGCGCGGCCCAACGGTAAACCCCTGAATTGCTCTTTAAGCGTTCACAAGCTCGGAGTCATGCTTCGAGAATACCGCTTCCAGAGCTGCCGGAGTGCGCTGCTTCATCGCGTGAATTTCCCTGAATCAACTGATAGATGTTCGACAGTCATGATCAGCAGATAGCGCGTTGGCCCCGGGCCGGGATTCCAATACGTGTGTGGACTGCCGCGGGGCACCAGAACGCCCGAGCCCGCCCGCAGTTCAACTTCTTGGTCGCCCACCTGCACGCAGGCCACGCTTCATCGTCGCGGTGATGGACACGCGGCGGGGAATCAACCGCCGCTCACTCACCGAGCCTCCAGGATCGCGCCACTCTGCAATCACAAAGCTGGCTGTGCCGGAGCCTAGCGTGTTTCCTCGAAGGAGAGGAGCCACCATCGTTGTAGTCATGATTTGACCCGCCTAAACGCAGCTTGGATTCGCAAAGAGAGCGAGAGGGAATCAGTTCAACGACGAACTCCATTGGGATAAAGTAAAATCTTGCCCGGCAATCCTTCCTGCAACTTCGCAAAGGCGCCCTCGAATTGTGCGAGTGGCGCCCCCTGGCCGAAGAGCGGCTCCAGATTCAACCGCCCGGCTTTCAGCAGCGCGGTCATCTCGACCCACGTTTCGTACATCCGCCGCCCGTAAATCCCTTGTACCGTCGCGCCCTTGAAAATCACGTCGTTCACCAGATCGAGCGGCACATTCTCGGTGGGAATCCCGAGCAACGACGCGCGCCCTCCCGCCCGCAGGGCCTTGAAACCTTGTTGAATCGCCATGGGATTCCCGCTCATTTCGAGCAAGGCATCCACTCCGGTGCCGCCCGTTTCGCCGAGAATCCGCTTTACCGCGTCTTCCGACGCAGGATTAATCACCACGTCCGCACCCATTTTGTTGGCCATGGCGCGCCGTGCCTCGTTCGTCTCCGTCGCAAATACGGTAGAACTTCCGCAGGCTTTCGCCACCGCAATCGACATCAATCCAATCGGCCCGCATCCCGTCACCAAAACGGTTTGCCCCGCAATCGGCCCGGCGAGCACCGTGTGCACGGCGTTCCCCAACGGATCGAGAATCGCCCCGTAGTGCTCGGGAATGCCCGGATCGAGCTTGATGATGTTTGAAGCGGGAATCCTCACAAAATCTGCGAAGGCTCCGTCCTGATCGATCCCGATAATCCGCAGATTTTGGCAAATGTGCGCCTGTCCCAGCCGGCACTGGCGGCAATGCCCGCAGTTGACGTGCATCTCCGCACTGACAAAATCACCCGGCTTGACCGCCGTGACTTCGTCTCCCACGCGTTCGACGTTTCCACAAAACTCATGTCCGAGCGTCAGCGGCGGCTTGATGCGCCCCTGCGACCAACGGTCCCATCCGTAAATATGCAGGTCCGTCCCGCAAATGGAAGCGGCCTTCACGCCGACCAGCACGTCGGTCGGACCAATCGCCGGCACCGCGACCGTGTCCATCTGCAAGCCCCGCGCGGCCTGCATCTTCCGCAACGCTTTCATAGTTGCTGCCATCTGCTCGAGCCCTCGTTCGACACGCAAGCTTTCGATGCTAACACACCGCCATTGTTCCGTCTTTGGAGGGGCGGCATGCTCGGCATGCTGCAGGCCTGCTGCGCACCGCCCTGCCGGTCATTTCCTCGTGTCTTGCTTTCGGGATGGGTTCTTTTTTCTTTGTGAACTTCGACTGTGAAATGTTCAGCGCTGCTTCCTATTTCACCTGTTCAAGGACTCCAATCTTCACGAGTGCCCTCAAATACTCGAGCACCAATTCCAGGGGCACCGGTCCATATTCTGCCGAAACCGCGTCGCGAATTTCTTGCGCACTCCGCTTCCCATCGGCAAAATTCAGCGCTTCATAGGCGTATTCCTCGCCGCCTCCCCACAATCCCTCATAGTTCAGCAGTTTCGGCGTCGCCACGCCTGCCGCTTTCGCATGATCCTCAAGATAGTCATACCCAAACACGGCCAGAGGTCCCTTGGGCTCCGTCTTCCTTTGAAACCGAATCAAGTCTTCACCCCTTGGAATGGGACGCAAAGCCTTCAAGGGGTTTAAGGAGTTGCCCATAAGAGAAACTCCGTAGTAGGCCTGCAAGCCCTCGGTGATTCCTCTCGAGAGGAATGCAAGCAACGAATCGCCCACCGCTTGTTCCTCTCGAGTCCAGAACTGTGTGTAGTTTGCCAAGTTTTCATCCCGAAGAGCCTCTCTGCGAATCAGGGCCCGAGAAACCCGACGATAGCGTCCTTGTTCATTGAGTTCCTTGAGAGGCTCTGCGTTTGCGTCTTGAAGATTTGCAAGAAAATACCCGCTCGCCGCGCCAATGAAAGCTGCGCGTTTCAACTTGGTCGGATCGATGTTCGCCGCCGAATCGAAATTCGTGTGAATATAGCGGTCCGGCCAATCATTCAGATAAATCGCGGGAATCCTGAACGACGAATCCTGGTACACATCGTGGTCGCTGCCCATCGTGTACGCCGAATATTCCGCGCGCAGCGGCCCTTTGTCCCCTTCCGGCGCCACTAGCGGATAGTCCGCCCTTCCTGTGGCTGCAAATTGATACGACTCCTGGTTGACCCACTCCGCGAACGCCCACGCCACGTCATGCGCAAAGCTCGGGAGGCTCATCGGCCCGCGTGTCACGTGGAACACTGCTTTCGTCTCGGCTCCGCCTCCTACCATGTCCATGTGCACGACGGCTTTCGTCCGCTTGGCGAATTCCGGCTTGGCATTGAGGAGCGTGAGCGTCCCTTCGATTTCCGGCGGAAAGATGAATCGGATCGTCCGGGCCGGCCGCTCCAGTTTCCCCTCGCCAATCAACTTCTGGAGCGTCCGCGCCACTTCCAGAATCGTCACGCAGCCGCTCGCGTTGTCATTCGCTCCGGGCCGTTGATGGTCCAAGTGGCAGCTGAACGCGATCTCTTCTTCCTTGAATTTCCCTTCCGCTCCCGGAATCGTCGCGGTCACCACTTCATAATTCCCGGGATGTTGGCCCGCCTTCACCACGGCCTCGAGCGTAATCTTGTCTCCCTTGTGAAGCCGCTCCCGTAATCCGCGCGCTGTTTTCAACGACACCATGAACCCAAACGTTTTGTTCGGCGAAAATGTCTCCAGATGCCCCCAGCGGATCAAATTTTCGTCCTCTCCCCACCAAGCCGTCTTCTGATTCTGCGCATAACTGACAATTCCTACGGCACCCAACTTCCCCACCGCCAAATCCTCGACCGCTCCCGGCTGCGCGCTCACCAGCACAATCCTTCCCTTTACATCTTTTCCCGCGTAATCGCTCTCCTTTGTTCCCTCGCCCACGTCCACCAAATCGGCGGTCACCTCCGCGCTTTCGCTGTCCTCTGCCAGCACCACCGGTTCTGATGCGTAGTCGCAGAGCCTGATGGTTTGTTCCCCTTCAGCTGGAATCTTCCGGTCTTTGGATGGCAAACCTCGGTGTCGCAACTCGGAGAGCTCGCCCAGCTCCGCGTCCCACGCCGGCCGGGACCTCTGCGTCCCATAAAAAATCTTTCCATCTGCCGGAAATTCGAAAATCTCAACGTTGCTGAGCCCATACGCGCGCACCCGCTCCGCCACCAATTCCGCGGCTGCATGAAACCCTTGCGAGCCGCGCTGCCTATGAGAGGTCGCAATCACCTCCAGATTCCGCTTGGCCGTCTCTCCGCTCAATTCGTTCGCGAGCGCTCGAACCTCTTTCTCCGGCAGGAGCGGCGGCTTCTGCGCCAAAATCCCCCCGTCCAGCAACAAGCTCGTCACGATCCCAAGGCACATTCTTTTCATCGCGTCTCCTTCCGCGCCCGCATTCTATTCCTGATTCTTGGTTTTTCACGGTCCATCTCCTGTTTCTTCCGCTTCGGCGTCGCGTCCCAGCCGGCAGGCAACTTTCCTGAAATTTCCTGGCCCCGCCCGTCGTATCATGAATAGACCTCACATCTTATGACCGAGCTTCCTCCCGCCATCCGCCTTGAATCCGTTTCCCGCCACTACCTCATGGGCGAATCCGTCATCCGCGCCGTCAACGATGTCTCTCTCACGGTTCCAACGGGTGAATTCCTCGCCCTGCTCGGCAGCTCCGGTTCCGGAAAATCCACGCTGCTCAATCTCATCGCCGGCCTCGACCGTCCCACCTCCGGATCGGTAATCGCCGAGGGCCAGGACCTCTCGAAAATGTCCTCCCTCGAACTTGCTCGCTATCGGCGGCAAACCGTGGGGATGGTTTTTCAATCATTCAATCTTCTTCCGCGCATGACGCTCGAAGAAAACGTCGAGCTCCCGCTGCGTCTCGCGGAAGTCGACCGCTCCGAGCGCGCCGCGCGGGTCCGCGAAGCCCTCGAGCGCGTCGGACTCGAGAAGCGCATCGGCCATCGCCCGAGCGAGCTTTCTGGCGGCGAGCAGCAGCGCACCGCCATCGCCCGCGCGCTCGTCAATCGCCCGAAAATCCTTCTCGCCGACGAGCCCACCGGCAATCTCGACAGTGCCACCGGCGAATCCATCCTGACGCTGCTTCGTGAAATCCAAGAAAATCCCGGCATGACCATCGTCATGGTCACTCACGAGAGCACTCTCGCCCAACGTTTTGCCGGCCGCTTTGCCGTCATGGGCGACGGCAAGCTCCTTTCAAATGGAGCCCCGCGATGAAGTTCCGCGATCTCAGCGACCTCGCTTTCCGCAACCTTCGCGAAGGTGTTTTGCGCAATTCGCTCACGACTCTCGGCGTCGCTGTCGGCGTGGCTTCACTGGTGGCCATGCTTTCTCTGGGAGTGGGACTCCAGCAGCTCGCCTCCAGCCGCCTCGCGAAGAGCGGTCTGTTCGACTCGATCTTCGTCACTCCGAAAACGAATCTCCGCAGGCCGGGCGGAGGGCCTCCCGCCACTCGCACTCCAGACGCGAGAGCCCGGCCGCTCGACGCCGATGCCCGTGCGGAAATTTCGCACCTGCCGAATGTGATCGAGGTCTATCCGCAAATCCGCTTCTTCACCGAAGTGCGCTACGAGGGCAAGCCCTTTGCCACCATGGTTGCGGGCATGCCGGAATCCTCGAAGTCGAGCGGCGCGTTTGACGGCATGCAGGGCAGCTTTTATTCTTCGCCGAATGCGGATGAAACCATCTTGCAGGCGGAATTTGCCAAAGAACTGAATCCGCAAACCGCTTCGCTGATTGGCAAGGATTTGATCCTGCGCTACGCGGAACGCCAGTCGCTTGCCGCACAACCCGGCGAGGAAAGTTCCGGCGGCTTTTCCGTCGTCCCCAAGGACATGCATCTTCGCATCATCGGTGTTGTCGAAACCGAGCCGGCCTCAGGCTTCGGCGGCTTTGGCAGCGGCCGTCTCCTCATCCCTCTCCCTCTCGCCGAAACACTCCGCGCCGCGCAGGTCAACGACCTTCGCGACATTCTTCGCGATTCTTCGAGCGACAAGCCCACTTACTCGAGCCTCACCGTGCGCGTTAAAAGCCCTGCGCTCGTGGAGGCCACGGAAGCGAGGCTCAAGGATCTTGGCTTCAGCGCGTTCTCTCTTCTCGACGCTTCGAAAAGCCTGCGCATTTTCTTCTCCGTCTTCGATCTTCTTCTCGGCATCTTCGGCAGTCTCGCTCTCGCCGTGGCCACGCTCGGAATCATCAACACGCTGGTCATGGCCATCCTCGAGCGCCGCCGCGAAATCGGCGTCCTGAAAGCCCTTGGCGCCGCCGACCGCGACGTCAAAGAGCTTTTCTTTGTGGAAGCCGGTGTCATGGGCTTTTTCGGCGGCATGCTTGGAACGCTTCTCGGCTGGCTCATCGGCCGCTCGCTCACTCTCGGCACCAATCTCTACCTGCATCGCCAGAATCTTCCCGGCGTCGACATTTCTTCCGTCCCCTGGTGGCTCGTCCTTTTTGGAATCGGTTTTGCAGTTCTCGTCAGTCTTGCCGCAGGACTTTATCCCGCCTTGCGCGCCGCGCGCCTCGATCCTGTCCAAGCCCTTCGCTACGAGTAACTCATGGCTCTCGGAGAGCCACAACGAAGGATGAAAATGGACCCAGGCACCTATGCTTTGTTTTCAACGCGATAGGCAGCTATTTTCATAGGAGTAGAATCTTCTTGTGACTCTTCGCTACGCCTCCCTGGAAACGTCTCTCCGAGCGCGGCGAGGAATCCGCTTTCTCCTTTACTTCCTTTGCCTCGTTTACGCCCCTTCTTCCCTCGCGTCCGGCCGGGCCGAATGCAACACCATTCCAAGCAAAATCCTCGGCCGCAATGTTCCGTACTGCATCGTCCTACCCGCTTCGTTTGACGCTGATAAGGCCAAACGTTTCCCGATTCTTTACGAGCTGCACGGGCTCGGGGACAACGAACAGTTTCTTGTGCATTCGGGTTTGTGGAATCTCGCCGAAGATTTATGGGAGGGCGGCAAGCTGAAAGAGTTCGTGATTGCCACTCCCGCGGGCGGCGCGAGTTTCTATATCAACGCGAAGGATGGACGAGTCCGCTACGAGGATTTCTTGCTGCGCGAATTTTTCTCCTTCATCGAAAGAAAGTATCGGGTGTCACCGGGGCGCGCCAACCGCGCCATTTCCGGAGTCTCCATGGGCGGCTACGGCGCGTTGCATCTCGCCTTCCGCCATCCGCAACTCTTCAGCGCCGTCAGCGCGCACAGCGCCGCGCTCATCGAGAAACTTCCTGCGTTTATGAGCGCCCCGCAATCTCCGCGGGCGCGCGTCCTCGGCGGCGTTTTCGGGATCCCTCCGGACACTGCTTTCTGGGATGCGAACAGTCCTCTTGTGCTGGCCCACTCCGCAAATCTATCCGGCATGAAGATCTATTTCGATTGTGGCGACCAGGACGATTTCGGCTTCGAGGCAGGTGCCGCCGCGCTCGACAAGATCCTGACGGCCCGCAAAATCCCGCACGAATCTCATATCTATCCCGGCCGCCACGATCCCGCGTACTTCGCAGCGCACATTTCCGCGTCGCTCGCCTTCCATTCCCGGTTCTTCTGACGCCGTCTTTGTGGAGCCGCAAGGGTGCCTCGGTTAGCCCGGAGAAGCGAGGACGTCGTCGTAGTAGTTGATCATCGCCCGGCGCGGTTTGGCCTTTAGCCCCTTGAGCGGAACCTTGGCTGCCTCGGACTTGTTTCCCACGATGCGCATCCTTCCAAGGAAAACAATGCGGCCGTCATCCAATTCCAGGTAAACAGGAACGACCATGCGGAACTTGTCGTCCACGCCGGACTCGGCGACGTTCAAGTTCATCACGATCATGCCGTCCGCGCCGGTGTCGAAGGAATAGTCCAGCTTGTAGTTGGGGAGTTCGGTGCCATAGACGTACTCGTTGAAGAACCAGTCCATCTTGTGATTCTCTTCGGCATCCATCTCTGGAGTCATGTGCTTTTCAACGATGGCCTTGAAGTCTTCCGTGCTGGCCGCTTTGCCGCGGTAGGTGTTGACGAAGTCCTGCATGGTTTCCTTGAACTGCTTGTCCCCATTCTGCCGGTCGTACATCATCATGCGGATCATGTGGAGAATATAAGCGCCTTTCGGGTAAATGAGCCGCCGCGTGATGTCTCCGCCGGTGCGGGAGCTGCTGGCGCGGTAGCCCATGGTAACCGGCCCGACGTCGATGGCCCGAAATCCCTGCGGGTTGCGCTCCAGCAGTAGTTCGCGTTCGTCATTCCAGAAGGTCAGGAACTTCTTGGCATTCTTTTCGATCATGCTGAGGTAAAGAGACGCCGACATGTCCGCGAAGCCTTCGCTCATCCATTGATCGCGGCTGGAGCTGAAACCCACGGTATGCCCCCACCATTGATGCGCCACTTCGTGGGGCGTAACCACTTTCCAGTAGCCGCGGTCGCCCCAATCGATGCCAAGCTGGTGGCGAACCGTCGTGTCGAAGTAATAGCAAATGGGAATCCAGACCAGTCCGGGCCAGGATTGACCGAAGCTGCAGGCGGTTTGCTGCGTCAGCTCCAGGTGGGTAAACAGCGGTGGGCCGAAGTAATCCGTGTAAAGTGCGACGGCAAGCTCGCCTTCGGCCAGCGCCTTTTTGTTGAGGGAGGTCGTGCTCATGGTGCCCAAGGCCCCCGGGAGCGTGCTGCTGACAGCCTGCTGCAACGACTGCACCCAGTTGGGCGGTTCCTCGTTGGCAAAAGACTGGATGAGCATCTCGGGTTTCGAGAGTTTCGCCTCCTCGACTTTGAATCGGCCGAAATTGAACCCCGCAACCGTCTGCGGAGCCTCGCTCTTCCACACGCTCGTGTTTTGTCCGCCTTCGTTGGATTCGCGGACGAGCGCGCCGGTGGCTGCAATCTTCATACCTTTCGGAATGTGAAAGGTTAGGTCATAAGAGGCGTATTCCCCCAGCGAAGAACCGACGCCGTTGGGATACCAATTGTCACGCGCGATCGGAAAATAGTTGCCGCCGCCCTCGTTCGACACCGCCTCTTTGCCGCCGTAGGTTGTTGTAACACTAAATTTCTCACCTGCCGCCAGAGGCTTCGGGAGAATCACCGCGAAATCCGCATCGTCATTCTTGTCCTCTTGAATGAAAGAAAGGGGCTGGCCGTCAGCGGTAACGGACTGGACGCGAAGGGTGTGGAAGAGGGAGAACGGGACGACCCGTAACCCGTTTCGCTCGGAGACAAACGTAGTGGTCGCTTTGCCGGAGAGAGCGCCGTTCTTTTCGAGCGTTGTGTCGAGCTGGTGGTGCTCGATGCGGATCGTCCGGCCCACGGAGCCCCTCGCGTGGGGTTCGGTAAAGTTGAAGGAGGCCCAATCGCCAAACTTGTTTTCGTCATAGGTCCAGAAATCCACCTGGTCCGAGTTGGCGTTGGGGTCGAGCTCATAGAGCTCTTTGTCGTCGTAGCGCTTGCCGTGCACAAAGGCGACAAAGATTCCTCGCGGCTCGGGACTGAGAATCTCTCCAAGGAGGTGGGCTTCCAAATTCGTCTTTATTTTGTGTCGCGTCGTATTCTGGCTGTCTTTCAGTAGTCCTCTGTCGCAGCCGCCGGAGGCCGGAGTGCCATCCTTTTTGATCTGGTCGTAAGTAGAGTCGGTAAAGCGCAGCACGAGGCGCTCAAATTTTTCGTTGAATTGGTCTTCTTTGGTCAGGTATTTCAGGCTTTTGCGTTCGGCTTCCGTGGGAGGGTTGAGAACGAAACTGCCATCGCCGGCGAACACGGCGCCGGTGACCCTGCCGTTCACCGGCGGAACAAAGCAGACTGTGCCTGAATGTAGATGAAACGTGCCAGCATCCCGCTTGAGATCGAAGTTCGTGACGCTTACAGCCTCGCTTCCGAGCGTGATGTTGCGCAGCGCGAGGTAATTGGGATCGGAGTTGGGGCCGGTTTCCCCGTCGCTGCCGGGAATGACGGCACCGAAAGCCGCCGCCGCAACGAGAAGTGCCGGCATGAAGCCACGAGCAAAGGCGAGCAAAGAGGAGGCGCTATGGGAAGTGCGACGAGCGGAGGAATCGGTACGAATACTGCCGAAAAACACAACGTGCCGACGCGAAGGTCTCATGTCGGACTCCCGGGAATGGATGGTCGTGAAATTCCCGCGCACCCAGCTTAAACCTGAACCGCAAAGCCCCGTAAAGGAAAAAACCGTCCTTACCGTCCTGATACCAAGCCACGCGATGCTTTGCGGACAGCACTAAAACTCGCGAAACAAAGTTCAACTGCTCTATTTTCTTCGCTTCTTTTCCTTTTCGAGCTGAATCGTACCGTCAGTCTTCACTTGGTACAGGAAATGCGGCGTGGCTATGAACTCGGGAATGGGCGGGTCTTCGGTCAGGACGTGAAACACGTCGGTATCCTCCACGAGATCGCTCAAAACGTGGGTATGGAATCCGGAGGCGACTCTCTTCCCGGGTCGCAGGGCGATTTCCGTGATGGCCTTATGCATCTGCCGTTTTTCGAGAAGTTTAGTCCCGTCGGCGTCCACCAGATACCGCACATCACCTCCCAGGGGATACAGCCGAGCCCCGGTTTGCGCAGGGTACAGATACACGTACAGTTGCTCTGCTCGAGCCGGCAGCACCGCAACGTTGTACGGTCGCTTTACTACGCCAAAATCTTTAGTGGCCACCTCGATGGCCCGCGCCGCATAAAGAAAGAATCCTTCGTCCTCCCGTTCTTCCGGCTCCTTCCTCACGGCAAAGTCTCGGAGCGTTGCTTGTTCGTTTGCTTCGTAGGTGATTCCAAATCGACTGCCCTCCTCATGCAACTTCCCGAAAACCACGGTCCAATTGCCGTTCACTTTTCTTGCAATGCAGTGCTGCCCTTCGACAGTCTTCGGGTTAGCCATCTGTACGGCGTCGGTGGCGTGCCATGCCGCCTGGTCGTACTCATAAAGCAGCTGGCCCCGCTCGGAGATCGCGGCAAGCGCCTCGGCAGTCGGCGGCACAGCCTCCTGGGCTCCCGCCCGAAGCACGATCACGGCCACGGCAGCCGCCGTCACCGCTCCGAATTTCCGCCTCATACCATTCCACCTCTTCTGCTTCATTCTATAGGCAACGCCCTTTGCCGGCAGATGCATGGAAGACCTCTTTCCGTCCTTTATTTCCGTGTTTACCTCGACTATGATCCCGGCGCCTAGCGGGGAGGCGTCATGAGCTTCGGGCAGAGGCTGAAGGAAATCCGCGAGGGGTTCGAACGGCCATTCTGGGTCGCGAATTTCACCGAGATTTTCGAAAGGGTCGCCTACTACGGGACCACTGCCGTGCTCGCGATCTACCTTAGCGAGCAACTCCGATTCTCGAGTGAACTTACGGGCTGGCTTGTCGGCACGTTTGGTCTTGTGGTTTGGTTCCTGCCGATCCTGGGCGGAACGCTGGCTGATCGGTTTGGTTTCCGGCGGGCGTTGATGTTTGCCTACCTTATCATGGCCATCGGATATTTCCTTCTGGGCTCACTGACCGCCCCGTGGATGCAGTCCTTACGTGTGGCTCTCACCGACAAATGGCTGGTCCTTGCCATTCTAATGATTCCCGCCCTCGGGCCTGGAGTTGTGAAGCCGTGCGTTGCTGGAACAACCGCCAGGGCCTCCACGGAGAAGGTGCGTTCCATCGGTTATTCCATTTATTACACGCTGGTGAATGTTGGCGGCGCGGTGGGACCCATCATGGCTTTTCTGGTCCGCAAACAACTGGGCTGGGGCATCGAGAACGTCTTCCGTGTTGCTTCCCTAAGCGTGTTCTTGATGTTCTGGACGACGTTGTTTTTCTATCGTGAACCTGTGCGATCAGGAGAGCAAAAGGTGGAAAGCATCCTGATCGCGATCAAGAACATGTTTGTGGTGCTTCGCAATTTCCGCTTCGTTGCCTTCCTGATCATTTTTTCGGGCTTTTTTGTGGTGTTCTGGCAGCAGTATATTTCGGTGCCCCTGTTCATTCGCAAGCATATCGACCCGAACGCCAGTACTGACCTACTTCTCTCCGTCGACGCAACTATTGTGATTTGCTTCCAAATTGCGGTTACATTTCTCACGCGGAAGCTTCCCGCCTTCACCGCAATGAATTTGGGAACCCTGATCACCGGCCTGGCTTGGATCATCCCGGCAATCCACTCCTCCATGCTCACGTTCGTTATTACGCTCATCTTTGTAGCGGTTGGTGAAATTACGCAGGTTTCGCGGTATTACGAATATGTCTCACGCCTTGCGCCCTCCGGCCAGCAAGGTCTTTACATGGGCTATGCGTTTCTTCCCATCGGTATCGGATATTTCGTCGCCGGACCATTGGGGGGATATCTGGTTCATCAGAGCGAATCTGGCCGGCCCGAGAACGTCTGGTGGGTGATTGCCGCCGTTGGCGTTCTCACTGTTCTTCTCTTATGGATTTACGACCGCGTCGTCAAGCCATCTGTGCAGGAGCCGATGCAGTGATTATAAGCAAGGAGAGAAGAAAAGCTCCGGGCCCTTCGGGGCAGGAGGGTAAACCGACGCCCGGCCTCTACAAGAGAAATCGGAGTTCAGTTCACCATGCGGCGGAGAGAAGCCAGCGCTTGCCGGGCGAGCGAATAGCGCGGCTCGATTTCCAGCGCTTCCTGGAAGCAGCGCATGGCGTTCGAGTACATCTCTTTCCCGAGGTACGCGCGTCCCAGATTGTAACGCGGAAAATGCCGCGGCTCGTAGCGGCGCGCTTCGGTGGCGCGCTCGAGCCAGGGAATCGCTTCGTCAAAGCGATTCTGTTCGATCAAGTAGGCCCCGATGTCGTTGTAGGGGTTGCCAAAATCGGGATCGATTTTAATGGCGCGCTTGCATTCGGCGATGGCCTCGTCGACGCGGCCCTGGAAATGGTAGGTCCAACCGAGAAAGGTGTGCGCCTCGGCGGTGGGGTGCATTTCGAGGGAAAAGCGGTAAAGCTCGATGGCGCGATCGTAATCGCCTTCCATCTGCGCCTGGTAGGCGTCTTGCAGGATTTCCCAGGCGCGCGTGTGGGCGTCCATGCTCATGAGGCATAGTTATCACAACGTTTCGCAGGGGTCAAAAGTACGAAAGTCGGGGAGATTGCCAGGAAGGAACCTGTCCTTTGTGCCGGGGTGCTTCCTTCCGCGTCGATAGCGGGGCCCGAGCGCGAGTGGAAATTCGCCAAACAAAAAGGGAAAATGGATGCCGTTTGGGACAAGATCGAAATCGGCGTTTGCCGGAAGCTCACTTTGCAGCAGACGAAGGAGAGAAATCGTGAGGCGAAATTTAGTGATAGTCGGGACCACGGTTCTGGCCATTGCGACGGCCGTGGCGGCGCAAGATCCACCGGCAAGTAACGGCACAAAAAAATCAACGGGCCATCCCGCTGCGGGATCGGTAACGCGCGGCAAGGAAGTGTTCGAGCAAAAGTGCGCCATCTGCCATTTTGCGACGAGCGATCAGAAGAAAATCGGCCCCGGGTTGAAAGGCATTTCCAAGCGGGGAACGTTTACCGTGAACGGAAACACCGTTACCACGGCCTCGTTGACAAAGTGGATCGAAACCGGCGATACGCTGATGCCGGGAATGAAAGATGTGCTCGACGCGGCGCAAATCCGCGATGTCGTTGCGTACGTCAAGACGCTGTAAGAAGTATTTCCGTGAGCGAGTGAATTCCTCTAGAGGCAGTCGTCTGCGTAGGCCACAAAGAGAGAAACCCCCAGGAGCCTGATTTCTCAGGCCACCGGGGGGCCAAAACTCCCTCCAAAAGATTACAACTATTTCAGGACAGCGTCTTTCAACGCTTTCGACGGACGCAGGCGAACCACGGTCTTCGCCTTGATCTTAATTTGCTCGCCCGTCTGCGGATTGCGGCCGATGCGCGCCTTGCGGTGCGCCTTGACCAAGCGGCCGAGCCCCGGAATCACGAATTTGCCCGCTGCCCCTTTGGCTTCCCTGACGGCGAGCTTAAAGAGCTCGTCAAAGAACGTGGTGGCGGTTTTCTTCGGCGTTCCGACTTTCTCGGCGATGTGCCCAACAACCTTCGTCTTGCTCATTGGCTTGGACATCTAGTCTGCTTATCCTCCTGATTTTGCTTTCCACCCCGAGGCAATCAGGGCAGGCCCCGATGCGATCGAAGCAGGCTCCGAGTGTGCGTGAACCCTCTATTTTCCGTGAAATACTCGGGCGGCAAGGACTATAGCCAAGGAAAACAGGGAACGCAAGCAAAAATCGCAAAAAAAGCGGCAAAATGCGGGTTTTTTGATTGGGGGTGTGGAAATCCCCGCTAAAAATGCGGCTGGAACGCATTCCGGGGAGTGTCAGAACACCCCCATCGCGCCTTTCCGGCTAAATTCTTCAATTAACGGCTAGAAATGAAACAGGGGCTCCCTCGCGAAGGGACAGCCGCGTCACCGCGTGGCCAGGGCCGAGTAAAAGTGCGCGATGGCCTTGATTCCCCCGAAGTAGTTTTCCAGCGCAATGTGCTCGTCGGGGGCGTGCGCGTTTTCATCGGGCAAGCCGAAGCCGATTAGGACGCAAGGGACTTTAAAAGTGTCGTACATCTGAGTGACAAAGGGAATGGAGCCGCCTTCGCGGATGAACACGGCCTTTTTGCCGAAGCCTTTTTCCAAAGCCGCCTGTGCTTTCTGGAAAATGGGATGGTGGTAAGGAGCAGCCCACGGCTTTCCCGTGCTCAACACGTCGAATTTGCAGCGCACTGTTTTCGGCAGCAGTTTGCGAATGTGCTTCTCAACGAGTTGCGCGATTTTCTGCGGATCCTGATGGGGGACCAGCCGCGTCGAGAATTTCGCAAACGCTTTAGAAGGAATGACGGTCTTGGCGCCCTCTCCTTGATAGCCGCCCCAGATGCCGTTTAATTCCAGGGTTGGCCGCGTCCAGAGCCGCTCAACAGTGGTAAAGCCTTTTTCGCCGCAGTAGCCGGGCGCGCCCACGGCTTTCTCGAAGTCTTTCTTTTCCCATGGCAGCGCATTCAGTGCTTTCCGCTCGCCTTTCGAAAGCTTGGCGACCTGGTTATAGAAGCCGGGGACGCCGACGCGAAAGTTCTTGTCGTGGAGGCGGGCAAAAAGCTCGGTGAGAATCGTCAGCGGATTGGGAACCGCTCCCCCGTAGACGCCGGAATGGAGATCGCGCTCGGGGCCGGTAAGTTCAATCTGGTAGTAGTTCAGACCGCGAAGCCCGTAGGTAATCGACGGCACGCCTTTCCCAAGCATGGAAGTGTCGGAGACCACCAGCGCGTCGGCCTTCAGTTTTTCCTTGTTCTTCTGCACGTAATCCCAAAGGCTTACGCTGCCCACTTCCTCTTCGCCTTCAATCAACACCTTGACGTTGATGGGCAGCTTGCCGTTGACCTTTTGGAGCGATTCAAGTGCCTTGATATGAATGTGGACCTGGCCTTTGTCGTCGGCGGTGCCGCGACCAAAAAGATTGCCGTCGCGCACGGTGGGTTCGAAGGCAGGAGAAGTCCAGAGCTCAAGAGGTTCGGGAGGCTGCACATCATAATGTCCGTAGAAAAGGATCGTAGGCTGCCGCGGCGCCTCCAAAGATTCGGCATAGACGAGAGGATGCAGGTTCGTCGGAACGATCTGAACCGTCTTGAATCCGGCTGCGCGCAAGTGGTCGGCAACCCAGCGAGCACCTCGCTCGATATCCGGCTTGTGTTCGCTCTTGGCGCTGATGCTCGGGATACGCAAAAACTCAGATAGTTCGGCAAGGTGCTGGTCGCGGCGACCTTCGATGAATGCCGTAAGGTTTTCGGGGGTCATCAGGGACTCCGGAGTCCTTTCCAAAGCAAAATCTCACTCTGCTTACGCAAAGCTCGAAAACAGTGGTTGCGGCAGCGGATGATTTGCTGAACTGAGCGTGCGATCGCCCGCACTTAGCCGCAGCCTTGTATTTTATGACTGCCCCTTCCCAGGGACAAGACGAGTCTAGCCATCCATAGCCATCCCGCCCGCACCGAGCCGCTTCCTTGTCCCGGGACTCCAGCGTTTGTCTTTGGAGAACACCTGTACGGAGGGCCAGATTGACGCCCCGGGGCCGGCCGTCGATTATGGCCCTATGAGCGACGTGATTTCCGCAACGCCAAGACGCAGCGCGCGGGCCTTTCACAAAATCCGAGTGCAGGCCCAGGGGCGCACCCACGACCGCAAGAAGTTCAAAGAAACCTGCGAAACGGTGGCGGTGAGTGCCCACGGGGGCTTGCTGCTTCTCAAACACGAAGTGGATGACAGCGAGATGCTGGTGCTGACGAATCCGCTCACCCAGGAAGAGCAGGAATGCCGCGTGGTCTATCTGGGTGAGCCGATGGAGAAAGGGCAGCGCGTAGGAATCGAATTTCTGACACCGGCGCCGCGCTTCTGGGGCGTGGAATTCCGGAACGAGCCGTCATCCGCCAAGATCAACTAGAAAATGAGTCGGCTGGGCGGGTTCGCGGGAGCGTGTTGCGGCGAGAGCTTCGCGCCGGCCATGGAGCGCCGCTTGAAAAACCAGTCTCGCAACCTCCACAAAAGCAGAATAGCAACGAGCGCCCCGTAAAAAAGCGGCATTCGCACGTCGGACTTCACCTTCCAGTAGTAATGAATCACCCCGCAAATCGCCGCCAGGTAGATGCCGCGATGAATCATCTGCCAGCGTCTGCCCCCGAGGCGGCGGATCCACCCGGCGGTGGAAGTTATCGCCATGGGAAGTAAGAGCAGGAAGCCCAGAAAGCCCACGGTAATGAACGGCCGCTTCGCTACATCCTTCGAGATTGCGGCGAAATCGAAGGATTGATCGAGGAGAAGATAGGTAAGAAAGTGGATCGAGAGGTAGGAAAAGGCGAACAGGCCAAGCATGCGCCGGAAACGAATCAGGTCGGGAAGATTCAAAAGCTTGCGGAACGGCGTGACGGAAAGAGTGATGACGAGAAAACGCAGCGTCCAATCCCCGGCCGCGAGCTGAATGAACTCCACGGGATTCGCGCCGAGTCCGTGGTTGAAGCCGCGCCAGACCAGCGCCCCTAAAGGCATCAAACAGACAACGAAAACCGCCGCTTTCGTCCACTTGTTGGTGAGTAGAGCGCGCATTTCTAAAGGACTGGTCTAATAGTATTTCTTCAGGTCCATGCCGGCGTACAAGCTCGCGACCTGATCGCCATACCCGTTGAACATGAGCGTGGCGCGTTTGAAGATTTCGCCGAGGCGGCGTTCCCTGGCCTGGCTCCAGCGCGGATGATCCACGTTGGGATTCACGTTCGAATAAAAACCGTACTCGTTTGGTGCCGCGAGGTTCCAGGTGGTCGGCGGCATTTTGGATTGAAACTTGATCTTGACCAGCGACTTGATGCTCTTGAAACCGTATTTCCACGGAATCACCATGCGCACCGGCGCGCCATCCTGATTGGGCAGGGATTCTCCGTACATCCCAACGCCGAGAAGCGTCAGCGGGTTCATCGCCTCGTCCAGGCGCAAGCCTTCGACATAAGGAAACTCGATTCCTGCCCACTTGCCCTGGGGCATCTGGCGGGAATCGTAATAGCTGTGGAATGCGACGAACGTCGCTTTCTGAGTTGGTTCCACCAGGTTGACGAGATTGCTGAACGAAAAGCCAATCCAGGGAACCACGATGGACCACGCTTCCACGCAGCGATGGCGGTACACGCGCTCCTCGAGCGGCGCTATCTTCAAAATTTCATCCATGGAGAACTTGCGAGGCTTCGAAACGTCGCCTTCGACGGAAACCATCCAGTTGGAGGTGTCGAATTTTTGCGCGTTTTTCGCCGGGTCCTCCTTACCCGTGCCGAATTCGTAGAAATTGTTGTAGTGCGTCACGTCCTGGTAGGAGTTTTCCTTTTCAGTGGTGCTAAACGGGCTCTTGAGAAGGCCGCTGAACTTTGACGCGGCAAGCGCGGTCTCGGAGGGCGCGGCCAATTCGAACAGGCGCCGGCCGGCGATGGCGGTGGCGCCGACGATCCCCATGGCTTCGAGGAATCTCCTTCGGTTCAAGTAGACCTGCTTCGGCGTAACATCCACGTACGTCAAATCCGCAGCCTTACGGATCAACATCTCGCGCCTCCAAACGACTGCCCTGTTTTCTTCTTATTATCCTACGTACCCTTCTTCGTGGCAGACAAAAAAAACGGCTGGAAAGCCTACCGCTCCAAGCGGGGTAAAGCGGAAAACACTTTTGCGCCCTATAGATTGGAGACCCCAGCTGAAAAAAGGTTACACGGCGATGGCGTTGCCGGCGTCAGCGCCGATAGCTGCTGCTGAGGCTTTTCGAGCGTGCTGTCGCCTCAGAACCCGTACTTGGCGATAACTGCTTTTTCGTGTTTCCCAATCAGAGCGATCGCGGCATGCTGCGAGGGAAGCTTCAGCGTCAAACGGGCGCCGGTTACTGCGTCGCGAAGGTCGATCGCAGCGTCTTCGGCATTTTCCGATTCCAGGATGTAGAGGACGGAGTCCTGGAGTTCGGTGGCGGAAATCAACACATCTGCCGGGAGTGCGGATTGCCACTCGAACGGCGGCTTGATTTTCAGCGTGTCCAAAACATATCCGTAAACAGAGGCGGCCGCATCCAGTCCTTCTGCCAATTCCGCGGAATACGAAGCCCAAAAGATCTTCCCCTTGCGGTAGGGAATCTCTTTCCAGGTTGCGCCGTCGCTGAAGCGAAGCGCTTCGAGGACGGATTGTTTTTGCTGATCGAACGAGAGAGCAACCGCCTTGCCGGGGAGCCGGATTTCTGCGCCTCGGTAGCTTTGCGGGTCGATTTGCGTGTTTAACCCGAGTTCATGTGGCCGATCGCGGAATTGCCAGTGTTCGTTGCGCGAGACAGGTCCGGTAACCAGTAGATGCCCGCCGTTTTTCACATACGCAAGCAAAGCTTGCCAGGTGTTTTCGTCCAAAGACTCGGGTGAAGGCAGAATGACGAGCTGCGGCGCGCCGAGCCTGGCGATTTGGTTTTCGGCAATCACATACGGAGTGACCTGCAGGCGGTAGGCGAGCGCGCGGACCGCTTTCTGCTGCGCCTCGAGCTGCAGGTCGGAAAGAACCGAGAATTGCGCCGCCTGCGAGGTGACGATGGCAACGGAAGGCTGCCGCGGATCCTGCAAATGGCTATGGAGAGATTTCGCAAAGCTCGCAAAATCACGCATCACCGTGGCTTCCGGCTTCTCCGTACCATCGGCTCGCAACGCGCCAATAGGCGCCTCGTTGGCTTCCGTCATGTAGGAGTTGGTGTTCCACAGCCATTCGATGGCGCCGGCTCCCTGCACAAAGGAAAGAGCGACTTTGCGCTCGAAAAGCGAAGCTTCCTCGTCCGGCGTGAAACGCGCCGTTTCATTCAAATTGATTTCGCGCTGCAGCCCGGTCTCCTGAATGAGCATGGTCTCGCCCGGCTGCTTGGCGGCAAGCGAATCCCACAGCAGGGAGTCGTTCCCCCACCAGGAATGGTTGGTCGTGAAATCAACCGCAGCCCCGTAAAAAGCGGGCGACAAGCGGTCCCTCACGCCGCCTTCATCCTGTCCAGCGGTGATGAGCTGCCGCGAGCCTGTCTCGCGGATCTTTTCCCGCATCGCGCGCACCCAGTCCAAAAACGCTTCCTGCGCGAACAAGAAATAGTCATACACGCGAAGCGAGTTGTGGCCGACATACATTCCACGCGAGCTGAACTCGAGTTCTCCCGGCAAGGACACGGTTCCTGATAGGGAATCGAGCGGGACGTTCCAAGCGGCCGCGAGCCCGGCGCGGTCGGGATAGCGTTTCGAAAGCCACTCGTTCCACGCCGCCAACTCGATGGGATCGCCATTCGGGCGCGTCTGCCACAAGTGCTCCGAAATGCTGGGTTCGTTGATCAGGTCCCACGCCAAAAACGGAACGTCGCGAAAACGGCCGACAACGGTAGTGACCAAGGTCTGCTGTTTGCGCCGCGCTTCCGGACCCCAATACGGATTTACCCCGCCAAGAACATCGGGAAGAAAAGCGAAGAAGTTGAATTGCACCGGGAAGCCGTGCTTCCGCGCCGTCATCAGGTAGGCTTCGAGAGTACGCAGCGTGCGCTCATACGGCTGGCCGTTTTCGTCGCAGAATTTGTCCCAGCCCGTCCACCAACCCGTGCGCAGCATGTTGAGTCCGGCGGCCTCGATCTGTGCCATGTCGCGGTCCCACACATACACGTTGGGGTGATCGAAATAGAGCCGCTGCACTTCGCTGGACATATAAGTAGTGCCGACCACGGCGATCGGTTGGCCATCGACTTCGAAGAAATCGTGATTCACCGTCAGGTGCCGGCCGGAGCGCAGAAAATCGGTATCGCGAATCCAGAAGCCCGAACGGTACACGTTGCGGGTTTTGCCGCCCTCGAGAAGCTCGGCTGCGATGACGTGAAAGCCTTTTTCCTTGGGCGCGGGAAACAACAGAGTTTGTGGCGCGGATAGGTTTGCCGTTTGCGCTTCGCGCTCGGCGGGCTGGGCCTCGGGAAATTCCGTGATGCGGATCCTAAGCGGTCCAGATGCCTTTTCGGCGGCGTGCCAGAGAACTTCCACTTCCACCGGTTCGCCCGGCAGATAAAGAGGAAGCGCCGGGCGCGCCGTGAATTCCTCGGAGCCGTGTCGCGCGCGTTCGGCAAGCGTGCGAATCAGCGCGACGGCTTCGTTGCTTGCCGCGAATTGTGAAGGGAGTTCCGAGGTAAGAAAAACCCAGCGGCCGCCGTCAAAACCGTTTCGCAGATGATCGATTTCTATAGCCGGAGCAGCCATTTTGCGGCCGTTTTCCACTCCCCAGGCCAGCGGATCGAGCCGCGCGTCAATCGAGCCCGCCGAGCCGCCGCGGTTGTACAGATCCACCGCGCTAAGCCGAATGACGGGACTGAACGCGCGCTGCCAGGAAAAGCGCGGCAGAGAGATGGTGATGTCCGGATTGCTTTGGAATTCCATTCCTGCGGAGCCAGGCGTGGTCTGGAACTGGTCCATGGACAACTGCCGGATGAAGCGCACGCTGTAATCGCGCAGACGCCATCCGGAATCGTCGTGATACGCGGCTCGCGTGAAGGGACGCCCGCCAAGAACCAGCAGATTTCCGCCATGCTCAAGAAACGCGTGAATGGCGGACCAATTCTCCTCGGGGAAAGCGGAGCCGTAAGGAAGGACAAGCAGACGGGTGGAGGATTCCCTCAGCAGGGAGTCGAGTTCCTTGGCAGAAGCAAAGCGCGCTCCCAGGAGGGCCGTTTCGAGTTGCTTCTCAGGAAATGCCGGCGAGTCTGCCGAGGGCAAGCCGGCTTCGCTCAAGACAACGACGGGGGCAGCGGTTTCTTGCGCGCGGCCGGGCTTAACAAGGAAAGAGAGACTGGATGAACAGCAGGCCAGAACGAGAGCCAGGGATGTTGGCGTATTCATATCGTACCCAGTGTCTGTAAAATGACGATTCTGCCGAAATTTTATAACATGTCGCGCCCGCACCCGCGCAACGACAAAGGTTCTCTACGCGCGCCAACTGTGTCATCATCCTCCGCGGTCGACCGGCGCTTGGTTAGGCAGACGTTGTAAGAATGGACGTGAACGTCGATGGAAAATGTATCTGTGAAAGGCCCGGCAATCGTAAACGAAGCGGCTACCAGCTACACCGGCCCACTGGCGATTCTGACGACTCTTTTCTTCATGTGGGGCTCGCTCACGTCGTTGAATGATGTTCTGATCCCCTACGCGCAGCACGTCTTCAAGATTGAGCTTGCGGCCAGCATGCTCATCCAAACCGCCTTTTTTTCCGCCTATTTCATCTTTTCGATTCCCGCAGCGAAGATCATTGACTGGATCGGCTACAAGAGGGCCATCGTCGTCGGCTTACTCACGATGGTCGTTGCCTGTCTGGGTTTCTTCCCGGCGGCAAAGATCCCTTCGTTCCCTTTTTTTCTGGTTGCGCTCATTCTTTTGGCAACGGGAATCACGATCCTGCAAGTAGCGGCGAACCCTTACGTTGCAGTGCTGGGGAAACCGGAGACGGCTTCCAGCCGCTTGAACCTGACGCAGGCCTTCAACTCTCTCGGTACTACGATCTTTCCCTGGATTGGGGCACATCTGATTCTCCGGACAACGGCAACAGCGATGAGACCGAGTGCCGCGCAGGAAGCAAACGCGGTGATTCGTCTCTATGTCTATTTCTTTGCGACCGCATTGGCGCTGCTCGCCATCGGAATTGGCCTTTCCAAGCTCCCCAGAATGACTTCCGCGGAACACCACATTGGCGAGAAGATCGAGGACTCGGTGTGGAAACATCGCAATCTCGTCTTCGCGGCAATTGGAATTTTCGTTTACGTTGGCGGCGAAGTAGCGATTGGGAGTTCCATTGCGAACTACCTTGCGCTGGACAACATCGGAGGATTTCTTTCGCCAGCCGCAATTCCTGATGCTGCCACGCGATACCGGGCGGCCCTCGGCGAGGCCGCCAGGTATATCTCGGTGTACTGGATGGGCGCCATGGTCGGCCGCTTCATCGGCTCAGGGCTGCTGCAGAAAATCAAACCAAGCAAGCTGCTGGCGTTCGCCGCGATGATGGCCGGACTCCTAGCCACTACTTCGGTCTTCACTAACGGACATGTCGCGATGTGGACGATTCTGTCTGTCGGACTGTTCAACTCCATCATGTTCCCCTGCATCTTCACCATGGGAATCGATGAGTTGGGGCCGCTGACCGGTGATGGCTCAGGCATTTTGAATATGGCCATTGTGGGCGGAGCGGTGATTCCTTGGTTGGTGGGGAAAGTGGGCGATCTCCTTAACCATCGCTTCTATGCGGGGATGATCCAGGGGGAGACCAGCTGGGGCCAGGGCATTCACTACGCGCTGATTGCGGCGGCCTTCTGCTACCTCTATATTCTCTTTTTCGCCCTAAGCGGGTCGAAGCCGAACAGTGTGCGCTATGCAAAACATTAGCGGATTGATCCACTACTGATGACCATGACCCAACAGGGAGGCAGCGCCTGGGCCATCGGCGTGGATGTGGGCGGCACGAAAGTGGCTGCGGGATTCGTCGACGCGCACGGCCAAATCCGCCAGCATACCCGCGTGCCGATGAACTCCCAAGGTACGGCAGAGGAAGGACTTGCTGCCGTGACCTCCGCGATTGACGAACTGCTGAAGCTCGCGCCGGACAAGAACGCCGCTCGGCGGCCTATCGGCATTTGCGCTCCCGGACCGCTCGATCCTCACACCGGCGTCGTGCTGAATCCTCCCAACGTGACCTGCTGGCGCAATTATCCGCTTGCTGCGGAAATCGCGCGCCGCTACAACGGCTCGGTGAAGCTCGACAATGACGCAAAGTCCGCGGGACTCGCGGAGGCGCTCTGGGGAGCGGGCCGCGGTTATCGCAATGTTTTTTACACCTGCATTGGCACGGGCATCGGCGCGGGAATCCTTTTTGACGGACGCATCTACCACGGGCGCACCGGTGCCGCGGACGAAGCAGGGCACATGGTCATCGATTACCACGGGCCCGTCTGCGGATGCGGCAAGAAGGGATGCATCGAAGCGCTGGCCTCCGGCACCGCCATCGCAAAAAAAGCCCGGGCGCGGCTCGCCGAAGCTACCGGGCGGCAATCCGCCATGCTCGAACTAGCTGGCGGAAAAATGGAAGCGGTTACGAGCGAGATGGTCGGGCGGGCGTACGCAGCGGGCGACTGGCTGGCGAGGGAAATCCTGCTCGAGACGGTCGAAGTGCTCACCATCTGGCTTGGCAACATCGTGGATTTGCTGGAGCCCGACGTCATCATCATCGGAGGCGGCGCAGCCGCCATGCTCGGTCCCTTTTTCAAAAAAATCCGCGAGCAACTTCCTCGATGGAGCTTGAACAAGCGATGCCTGGAAATTCCGATGGTTCCGGCGCGTTATGGCGAAGAATCCGGAATTGCCGGCGGCGCCGCCCTGTGCCTGGGTGTCGGCGGCAGCGAAACGGAACGCCATCCGAGATAGCCCGAATTTGGACCAGAAGTTGCGTGTCCCTGGCGGACAAGTGAGGCCTGCTTGAAACCCGTCGGCTTGCTTTTTTCCAACGCCGCGCGCCTCTCCGGGCGCCAAGGTCTATTTCAGGTTGACGTTTTCCACGAGCGGTAGACTTTGCGATGAACCACCCACCATGAACTTGTAGGTGCCGGGCACAAGCTTCCAGCTATCCGAAGCTTCGTCGTAGATGGAAAGATAAAAGGTTTTCACCGGCACGCTCACTTCCTTGCTCTCGCCTGCATTCAGGTGCACTTTGTCCCAGCCGACCAGCCGTTTCGGAGGTTCGCCGGCGCTCGCCGGGAGCGTCGCGTACACTTCGGCGACTTCCTCTCCCGCGCGGCTGCCGGTGTTTTTCACGGTGAAGCCGATGGTCGTTTCGCTGCCGGTACTCACTCGCAACCCTGAGTAGCCAAACGTCGTGTAGGATAGTCCGAAGCCGAACGGGAAAAGCACCGGCTTGTTCGCAGCGTCGTACCATTTGTAGCCGACCTTCAAACCTTCGTCGTAATGAACTTCAAAGGTCGGCTTGGCTTCGCCGGATCTTCTGCGCCCGCGCTCTTCCGGCGGCGGCGTCGCGAGTTGCGGATGCGGCAGATCCGCCTCGCTGCGCGGGAACGTCATAGGCAGCTTTGCCGTGGGATTCACTTCGCCGAACAGAATGTTCGCGACCGCATCGGCGCCCTGGCTGCCGGTGTACCACGCCTCCAAAACCCCGCGCACGGCGTTGAGCCACGGCATGGTGACCGCGGTACCGGTTTCGAGCACGACGATGGTCTGCGGATTGGCGGCGGCCACTTGCTCAATCATCGCATCCTGATTTTCCGGCAGAGATAGATTCGGCAGGTCCATGTCCTCGCTCGTCCACTGATAGGCAAAGACAATGGCCACATCCGACCTCTTCGCCAACGCTGCCGCGTAGGCAGGGTCCGCGCCCGAGTCGAACTCCACGGTTGCTCCCGGAGTTTTTCTAGCGATGGCTTTCAGCGGCGAGGACGGAAACCAAACGTGCTCTTTCCATTTGGTTGCGCCGTGTCCGGGAGGATCCACCTGCGCCGAACCGCCGCCGGAAATCATGCTGGTATCTGCGTTCGGCCCGATCACGGCTATGGAATGCAGCTTTGCGCGATCGAGCGGCAATATCCCCCGGTCATTCTTCAACAGCACGATGCTTTGCTCCGCGATGTGGCGCGAGATTTCCAAGCCGCCTTCGACGTCCACCACACTCTTTTTGACCGGATCGTCGACAATACCGCTCGCAAACTCCGAACGCAGAATTCGGTGCACGTGGTCGTCCAACTCGGCAGTAGGAATTTTGCCCGCTTCCACCGTCTGCTTGAATTTGTCTCCAAAGAAATCGTCCATCGGCTCTTCGTGATCGAGTCCCGCGGCGGAGGCCTTTTCCGTGCTGTGCGTGCCGCCCCAGTCGGAAACCACGAAGCCTTTGAAGTTCCAATCCTTCTTTAGAACGTCGGTCAACAGGTATTTGTTTTCGCAGGCGTAGTCACCGTTGACCGCGTTGTAGGAGCACATCACCGCCGCAGGGTCGGCAATGCCGATTCCAATCTGGAAGGCCAGCAGGTCGCTCTCGCGCATGGCGCGCTTGCCGATGATCGCGTTCACTTCATTGCGCCCGCTTTCCTGGTCATTCAAAGCGTAGTGTTTCATGTCGCCGATCACATGCTGGGCTTGCTCGCATTTCACGCGGTCGCCCACGAGCGTCCCCGCGAGGACCGGATCCTCGCCCATGTATTCAAACGTCCGGCCGTTGCGCGGGTCGCGAGTCAAGTTCACGCCGCCGCCGAGCGACATGTTGTAGCCCTGGGCGCGCAATTCGCGCCCGATCAGCGCACCGTAGGCGCAGGCTGCCTGCACGTCCCAGCTTGCCGCCGCGGCAACGTTGGACGGCAGGGCCGTCGAGTAGCGGCCGTTCTCACCGCTGCTGCGCACGCCGTACGCAGCGTCGCTCATCTGGATGATCGGGATTCCCAGCCGCTGGACCCCGAGCACAAAACCCGCACCACCGTTGCCAAGGTATGGGTTTGCGTGAGGTACGGCTCTCGGCCATCCGGGCATGCCGTTTCCGTGGAGCAAAGCGATCTTCTCATCCAGGGTCATTTCTTGGAGCACAAGATCCGCGCGGCGGTCCGGCGAGAGCGTTTTGTCCATCCACGGACCATGCACCGATGGCGTCTCGGCCAGCGCCAGGGAACGCCCGCGCTCGAAGATGGCCATGACCAGGATCAAGACAACGAAGAGCAGCGCCGCGAGAAATCCAGAACTCACGCGGCTCGGTTTCTTCGCATGCAAGGCCATCACCTCCTGGCTCCGCTCTCTGGCGGGCCCTATCATAACGTTATTCTGGCTTAAGTTGCGCGGAAAAATCGAGCAGGCTGGCTGCCCTTGCCCTCTCCGGTCTTCCCTCAGGAGCTTGTGTTCGTGTAAATTTCTTCCCGCGATGCGCATGATTCTTGCCGCCTTCGCCCTGTTGGCTGCGAACCATTTGATGGCCGCACCGCCCGAGGGCATCCCACGGGATCTCGCCCGCCAGCGCGCCGCCGAGATATCAGACCTGCGCTATGATCTCCGCTTCACGCTTATCCCGCACGCTTCCTCCGCATCCGGTCATGAGGACCTTAAGTTTCGTGCCAGTTCTTCCGAGGTGATTCTGATCGACTTCCGCGAAGGAAGCGTCACCAACCTGACCGTCAATGGCGCGCCGGTTCCGGCAAAGATCGACAACGGCCACATCAAGTTGCCGGCAAACACCATTCATCGGGGTGAAAATACTCTCAACATGGATTTCACCGCGCCGGTCGCGACGGCGGGGAGAGCCATCACTCGCTTTGAAGACAAAGACGACAGCACCGAGTACGTCTACACTCTGTTTGTCCCCATGGACGCCGAGATGGCCTTTCCCTGTTTTGACCAGCCCGATTTGAAAGGCCGCTTTCGGCTCGAACTGACCGCGCCGGAAAATTGGACGGCCGTTTCCAATACGGCGATCGAATCGCAATCCCAAGCTGGTCCCGGCCGGCGCCTTACCGTTTTTTCCGAAACACGCCCCATCAGCACCTATCTGTTTGCCTTTGCTGCGGGGCCTTTTCGCAAAGTGCATGAAACACCTAGCCTGCCTGGATTGTATGTCCGGCAGTCCAAATTCAAGAAGGCGGAAGAGGAGGCGCCGGAAGTGCAGCAAATCGCGGCCCAAGGAATCGATTATCTTTCCCGCTTCTTCGCCGAGCCTTTCCCGTTTCCCAAGTATGACATGGTGCTCATTCCCGGTTTTGCCTATGGCGGAATGGAACACGCCGGAGCAACTTTTCTGCGAGAGGAATCGGTTCTCTTCCGGGCGGCGCCGACGCACAGCGACCACCTCAATCGCGACATCCTTGTGCTTCATGAGCTGACACACCAATGGTTCGGCGACTTCACCACCATGCGCTGGTTTGACGACCTGTGGCTGAAGGAGGGTTTCGCGCAGTACATGGCTTATCAGACGCTGGCCTCGATAAAGCCGAACGAGAACATCTGGAAGCGCTTCTATCAATCCATCAAACCGGCCGCTTATGGGATCGATTCGACCAAGGGCACAACACCCATCTATCAGGACATCGCCAATCTCAAAGACGCGAAATCCGCCTACGGCGCGATCGTTTATTCCAAAGCTCCCGGGGTTCTCAACCAGCTCGCCTTTGTCCTCGGGGAAGATCATTTCCGGGAGGGCTTGCGCCTCTATCTCACCGAGCATGCGTACGCCAGTGCGGAATGGAGCGATCTTGTACGCGCGTTCGAGCATGTTTCCGGAAAGCCGCTTCAGGATTGGGCGGCCATGTGGATTCGTCACCGCGGCATGCCGCAGGTGGATGTTTCCTGGTCGTGCGATGCGCAAAACCGGATAAACCACTTTTCGTTGACGCAAAAGGATGTACTCGGAGAGGGCGGTGTTTGGCCCGTGGGCATGCAAATCCTGCTCGCTTACCCCGACCGGGACGCAATTCGTCTGCGCGCGGAACTGAATTCACAGCGGGCCGAACTCGAGGTAGCCATCGCGAAACCCTGTCCGCAATATGTATTCCTCAACGATCGGGACTATGCTTACGGCCGCTTCCTTCTCGACGATCGCAGCCGCAAAGCCGTCATGGAGCAGCTGGGCGGAATCTCCGCTGTTTTCGAGCGAACCTTGCTTTGGGGATCGTTGTGGGATTCCGTCCGTGAAGCGGAACTTGGCCCCGGTGATTTTTTGGAACTCGCGCTACGCCTCCTTCCCACAGAAAGCGACGAATCGTTGGCGCAGAGTCTCGTCGGCCACGTCGCTGCCGGCATGCACCGTTACGTCAACCCGACGGTGCGTGCGGAAATGGTCCCCAGGGCGGAGATGCTGGCTTCGGACCAGATGCTTCATTCTCCCAATCAGGACTTGCGCATCATTTGGTTTCGCGGCCTCCGCGCCATCACCGAGAGCGAGCCGGGACGTGCAGAACTGAAAAACCTTCTAGCTGGAAAGCTCGCCGTTCCGGGTGTAGAACTTCGCCCCCTGGATCGCTGGACGATCCTCACTGCGCTCATTGCTCTGAATGATCCGGAAGCTCAAGCTTTCTTCGCCTCCGAACAGAAGCGCGACAACACCGGCGATGGCCAGAAGTACGCCTACGTGGCCGAAGCCGCGCGGCCGGAACGCCCTTCCAAGCAACGCTATTTCACCGATTATCTGAAGGTTTCTTCTCGCCCGGAAGACTGGATCGAGCAGAGCCTGGGATCGTTTAATTACTGGAACCAGTCCGAGTTGACGCTGCCCTTTCTGAAACCGGCGCTCGAAGCCCTGCCGCAGATCAAGCGGGAACGCAAAATCTTTTTTCTCCTGGGCTGGCTCAACGCGTTTATCGGAGGTCAACAGTCCGCCGAAGCTCAAGCACAGGTTCACGCATTTCTGCGCACGGAGACGCTCGACAAGGATCTGCAGCTGAAAATTCTGGAAGTCTCCGATGAACTTGATCGCACGGTGAAAATCCGGCAGCGTTACCCGTAGCCGCACTTATCTCTGCCAGACTAACTGCCCGTTGGCAGCTCTCGTTGAGCCGCCGTTTCGGAACTGAGACGGCGGCTCGCGTTCCAGAACACCACTCCTCGGGTCCGATCCGAGCTCGATCCCTTGGGTTCCCTTCTTGGCATGCAGCGCGAAGACTACCGTCGTCAGGCTGAACTCAAGCAATATCAAGCGCGATTCGGATGGCTTGTTCGACCGGAGAGTATGCCCCATCTATACGATGGAGAAGAAACGGTTCGGCCGGCAGAAGTGGTGGCTGTGCAAGAAACCGCGCGTGGAAGCCGTGATGCTCTTGAGCGGCATGCACCAAAAACGGATGGCATAGGTAGACCGTGCCTGCGTCGCCTGTGGCCGCTACCTCGTGCCGCGAAGCGGTTTTAGCAAAGCCTTCCTGGGCGGCCAGTTCTCTCGAAGACAAGCCGTTCTCGCCCAGGGGAGCAAGAATCCTTGCGACATCAAGATGCGAACCGACTCGAATGCGAGTCGGAGCGTCATTTTCGCCGACATCGGAGAAAAGAAACAGCATGAGCAGGGCTCTTCCTTTCGAAACCACGTTGATGCGCCAATTCAGAAAATCACCGGTATCGCTCGAATCATGCGGGAAACTGTTGTCAACGTGCCAGCCTGCGTCTCCCGGGTCGTCAGGCGACGGAAAACGAATTGGGAACGTTCCGAGATCGCTGCGAGCACGCCATCGGCCTGGACCGACAAGCTGATCGAACGCTTGGTGCAGGACCGGCGTATTCGCGGCCGTCGCAAATGGTTTTTGTGCATACATGCCTAGGCGGATCACGGGCTTCGTCCAGGTCCTTGGGTCGGCCTCCTCACAACCGGTGTCCCGCCACAAAATGGAGCGGCTCTCGGCGGCAAGCTCACGCGGAAAGGCCTCCTGGATTTTCAGGAAGCCTTCATAGATGAATTGGCTGATCTGCGCGTCGCCGAGCACGGATACCTCACCGGAATCATACGTTACTCCCCATGGGGTTTGTCCCGGCACCAACTTCGGTGACGAGCATTCAAGAATGCATCGAACCCCTTCGACTCAGGAGGTGCACAGAAGGTTGCGTCCTCGACAGATCTAGCCTTTGTCTCCGCCTTGGACGGGTAGAATGAACTAACCTTAAAGGTCGGATGGGGAGCCATGAAACGGTCCATTCTTGTACTCGTATGTGCTTCAGCGACATTGCTCGTAGCCGCGAGAACTGCAAGCCGGGAATATGCCCGCAAGTCTGCTGGCTCGAGTCAATCGGAAAGGAAGTCGGCGCCGGCACCAAACCTTGCTCGCATGGAACAGGTGGTTCAATCCTTCGTTAAGGATAAACAGTTCATGGGAGCTGTGCTCGTTGCTCGCGAAAACGAGGTCTTGCTCGATAAGGGCTATGGCTTCGCCAATCTTGAGTGGAATATTCCGGACTCTCCGAAAACGAAATTTCGGTTGGGATCGATCACGAAACAGTTCACTGCGGCATCCATTCTGCTCCTCGAGGAACGGGGAAAACTGAAGGTGGACGATCCGGTCAAGAAATACATGCCGGACGCTCCGGCGGTCTGGGACCGGATCACCATCTTTAACTTGCTGACGCACACCTCCGGAATCCCGAACTTCACGAGCTTCTCCGATTACCGCAAGCTCGAACCCTTCTCTGCGACGCCCGAGGAGCTCGTCACGCGCTTCCGTGACAAACCGCTGGATTTCCAGCCGGGCGAGCGATGGAGTTACAGCAACTCGGGATACGTCCTTCTCGGATACCTGATTGAGAAGATCAGCGGCGAAAGCTATGCCCAGTTCCTGCAGGATAACATCTTCAAGCCGCTGGGCATGGTGGACTCGGGCTACGACTCCAACTCCACGGTCATTCCGAATCGGGCGTCGGGATACGCTCCGAACAAAGACGGACTAGTTAACGCGGGCTACATCGATATGACGATTCCACTCTCCGCTGGCGGGCTCTATTCGACCACCGAAGATCTGCTGCGCTGGGAACAGGGCCTATTCGGAGGAAAGCTGCTTTCGCCCGCTTCTTTGAAGAAGATGACCACGCCATTCAAAAACGACTACGGACTTGGCCTGGGCATAGGCTCCGTTAATGGCCACGAAGAAATTGCGCACGGAGGCGGAATCGAAGGCTTCAATACGATGTTGGCCTACTATCCCGACGACAAGCTCACGGTAGTCGTCCTCGCGAATGTCAACGGATCGGCGCCTCAGGAGATTGCGGCGAATCTGCATATCCTCGCTGACGGCGGAAGCGTGGTGCTGGCCTCGGAGCGCCCGGCGGCGAAGATCGATCCGAAAATATTCGACGGCTACGTGGGCAGCTATCAATTGGCGCCGAACTTCGTCTTAAAGGTCACGCGGGATGGCGATCATTTCATGACCCAGGCAACCGGGCAGGGATGGGTCGAAATATTCCCCGAAGGCGATCATGATTTTGTCGCCAAGGTCGTCGATGCCCAGATCACGTTCGTAACGGATGGCCATGGCCACGCCACAGAGCTGATTCTTCACCAAGGCGGAGCCGACCAACACGCGAAGCGAGTGAAGTGAGAGTCCGGGATCGCGCACCAAACCAGGGTTTCGGCACTCTTTGCTAGAGCGTCCTGGTCGGGCCATCCGGCATTTCGGTGAGGGTCGGTTGACAAGCCTGCACGGATCTTCCTGCTCTTCCCTTTGCACCACAGACGCCTCCAGGTGGATGCAGCTCAACCAGGAAAGTAAAGGCAGTTTGCTGATTCCGACGACGAGTGATCGGGGTGGCGGAGGCGCCGTTCGGGTTTAGAGCCTGTGCGCCCAAAGTTTACCTCCGCCAAGCCTTGCCGTAACCGTGCAGCAACAATGGTCTCCTAGCATCCGCGCGATCGGAACCATTTCCCCGCTGTTGTTCCAACGGCACCGTAAGCAATCTGACCGACTTCACAGATCTCGCGCCGCGATCGACGGCTGACGTGGTTCAGGCCTATGCGGTGAAGCACAACCCCTTCGCTTATTTCAAGAACGTGCAGGAGGGTTATTCGTCGGAGCATAGTCTGAATAACGTGGTCGGCTTCGACGGGCCCCGCGGTCTCTATGCTGATCTGGCGACAGGAAATGTCCCGTCATTCTCCTTCATCGTGCCGAATCAATGCGACGATCAACACGGCCGCGGGAACGGTGACGCCTTCTGCGCTTTTGACCCGGGTCTCCCACCAGGCAGTGCGACGGTGGGAACCACCGCGGGCCTGAATCCGGGTTTGATTCAGCAGGGCGACGTCACCATCGAGCGGCTGGTCGAGGGCATCAAAGCGTCGCCAGTCTGGAACGAAGGGCGAAACGCGATTGTCATCGTTTGGGATGAAAACGACTACAGTGGATTGCTCAACAACACCAACGGTGTGTTTCCGCCTCAGAACCAGAACAACGTCGTCCTCACCGTGGAGATCAACCGCGAGGGCGAAAATGGCGTGAAAAAGCAATACCTTTTACACCAGCTTCTCTTTGCTGAAGTCCATCGAGGCAGCATTGGGGCTTCCCTGCCTGAACCATGCTTGCGATCCGAACGTTGCCGTAATGTCGGACCTGTTCGGCGGCCACTGAGCCTGTGCCCGCCGCCGCTGCGCGCTCAATCGAGACACCAAGCCCTGGGAACTCGGCCCCATGGCTTGGTGGCATCGAGCCCGACGTCGAGTTTCGGTGAGTTGCTAAGAAAACGCCCGGCCTCCTCCTGCTCTGCTTGCAGAGGCCGGGCGCAGCTTTGCGATTGAACTGCCTTCAGGCTACCCTGGCGGCCTCCGGCACGCCGCCGGCGATCGCCGGGTCGGTCACGCCGGGTTTGCCCGTTTCGACGTGTCCTGCCGATTGCCTCTCGAAGCTCGCATCGGACTCGACCGTTACGCGGAAGTCGTACCAGCCGGATGATTCTTCGAGCTCGCTCACAAATGTTGCGCTTCCGTGCGGCGCGAGCGCGCGCGTATGCGTTTTGCCGGAGTACGCGTCAAAGACGCTCACTCTCTCTGCGCTTGAGCCCTGGTTTTGAATCACCAGGGTGACACCGCCCGAATTCCGGTCGTAACTGGTCTTGACCGTGAGCTTGGCACTGTCCGCCCCAAGGCTGCCCGCGAAAGTGCGCAGGAAGCCGTTCGGGCCGTACACCACCCAGTCGTAGGAAGAGCGGGTGGCCGCCAAGTGGTCTGACGCTTGGTCGCGAGCGCCGACCGTGTAAGTCCACGGCCCCGTCTGCCCGTCGCCCGACCGTGCTTGAAAGACCGCTGCGGCTTGGCCGGTGTTCCGAAAGAAAAGTTGCATGCCCGAAGCGCTTACTTCGCCATCGACGTGCAGCTCATACGGCAACGCGCGTGCCGGGCGTGTGCCGGGCTCCTGCTGGGGCAGCGCCTGGTTCGCTGGCGGAGTGGGCACGTAATCGGGTAAACGCACGCCGGCAGCCACGTCTTGCGGTAGCGGCGGATAGGAAGCCGTGCTGGGCAAAGTCACAACGGCGTCATTCGGTGACGCAAAGTTGAATGCCGAAGTGAGGTCGCCGGCTACGGCCCGGCGCCATGGCGTAATGTTCGGCTCCAAAACGCCAAAGCGGCGTTCCACAAAGCGGATCAGCGAGGTGTGATCAAACACCTGGGAATCGACCCAGCCACCCTTGGTCCAAGGCGAGATGACGATCATCGGCACACGCACGCCAAGCCCGTACGGCCCGGCGGGGAACCTGGAGAGGGGATAATTCGGGGCTCCTTCGAACAATTCGTTAGTCGTGCCCACCGTCGAGATGCCCTCGGCTCTCGACCGAGGCGGGGTGGGCGGAACGATGTGGTCGAAGAAGCCGTCGTTTTCGTCGAACAGGTAGAAAAAGACCGTCTTGCTCCACGCCTCGGGGTTGGCGGTCAGCGCATCGAGCATCAGCGAAACGTACCAAGCGCCGTAGTTGGAAGGCCAGTTCCCGTGCTCCGTATACGCTTCCGGCGCGACAATCCAGGAGACTTGCGGCAACCGATTGTTGAGGACGTCATTGCGGAAGATGTCGAACAGCGTTCCGCTCTTCAAAATATTGGTGCCCGTTCGCGCTTTTTCCGCCAGCGGGCTCGTGTCCGGTGCGTTTTGATACTGGAAGAAATACAGCAGAGAATTGTCCCCGTAGTTTCCGATGTAGGCATTGCCGGTCCAGCCCCAATAATCGGCCGCATCGAGTCCGTCGCCAGCGTCTTGATAGATTTTCCAAGAGATTCCCGCCGCTTCCAGCCGCTCGGGGTAGGTCGACCAGCCGTAGCCGAGCTCGGCATTGTCGATGACCGGGCCGCCCCCGCTTCCGTCATTGCCGACCCATCCGGTCCACATGTGATACCGGTTGGGGTCGGTCGGCCCGAGCAACGAGCAGTAGTAGGCGTCGCACACCGTAAACGCGTCGGCAAGCGCATAGTGGAACGGAATATCTTGGCGAGTCAGATGCGCCATGGAGGTCGCGCCCTTTTGCGGCACCCACTGGTCGTAGGCTCCGCCGTTCCACGCGGCGTGCGTGCCGGTCCAGTCGTGCGGCGTGTCCTCGAGGAACTGCAGACCCAGATGGGCGGCATCGGGACGGAAGGGCAGCACGTAGCCATCGGAATTCTGGGGGTCCGGCTGATGAAAGACGCTTTTACCGGTGGGAAGCTTGACCGCTCGCGGGTCTCCGAAGCCGCGCACGCCGCGCAGGGTGCCAAAGTAGTGATCGAACGAACGGTTCTCTTGCATCACGAAGACAATGTGCTCGACGTCATTGATGGTGCCGGTGCGGTTATTCGCCGGAAGCGCAAGAGCGCGGCTGATAGGTGCGGGAAAAGCAGCAGCAGCTGCCGCGGTGGACAGTAGCTTCAAGAATTCTCGACGGTCTGTGCTCATGCTGAATTTCACCTCTCCGGATTACCTTGGGCGGCAATCGCGTCCGGCAGCTTAGTGGGGGTTTATTGCGGGCGCGTGACTGTCCAGTTGCGATTTGTGTAATTCGCTTTGGCGCAAAGGATTTGGACGCCTGTGGTCGCCCGACGACCGCAATGGCTGTCTTTTAGAGTGTGTCGCTCATGTGATGGAACTTGGCGCAGGTGGCATTGCGTCGGCCGAAAGGGAGGGATCCGGGCTTACCCAGGGGTTCGTCTGGCAGGGTGCGATCCAGTCTCGTTGCCTGGACGCTCGAGCCTCACACTTTCAACGTTAACCGCGTTCCACAAACCGTCACGCCCGTTGCACTGGGTTATCGAAGCTACGACGGGACCGATGCAGGCAACACTGCCTAGCGTCAGGCAAAGTACGCCCCGCATCCCTGGATCTGTTCAGCAGAACCTTGTCGAGCAGAACTCCGGGGAGCAAGTCAACCGCAAGGACAGTGTCACCGGTCAGGAAAAAATGGGAAGAGCTTACGAATCTCGTCCTCGCTCGGTTGATGCCCGTATTCGGTGATCTCAAAAGCTTCCGCGTGCTGAATACGATCCGCTTGCGCGCCGTACCGTTTCTCTAACGCCTCCCGCCATTCCGGCTGCATTTTTCTCGTTGCCAACGGCCCCGCGGCCAGCCATTTCTTGCGCTCTCCCGGGTCCTTCGGCACTTGCTCGAGCTGTCCTTCGGTCCACGGCAACCACTCATAGAACTGCGACACATGCGCGTCCAGCATATTGATCTTTTTCTCGAATACATCGTCAATCGACACCACGAGGTCCGCGCGAAAAGGCTCCGGACGCGTGAACCGGTCGCTAAAGTAAAGGAAGACGGGATTACGCTTGAGCGCCGGCGTATCCGTCACCAAATCCGGCACGATCACCATGTAGGAGGCGTCCTGCACTAAGACGCCAGTGTACCGATGGTCCGGATGATAATCATTCGGGCGAGGCGCAATGACTAGGTCCGCGTTCCACCGGCGGATCTCGCGGATGACCTGCTCGCGCACTTCCAAGGTGGGCAAGAGCTTGCCGTCGTGATTAGCGAGCACTTCGTACGCAATGCCGATGCGTCGGCCAGCCTCCAGTGCTTCGGCTCTACGGCGCTTGGCAAGTTCCTCGCCACGCAGCGACTGGTGCCCGGCATCGCCATTGGTTAGCGACACAAACTTCACCTTGTCGCCGCGCGCGGCATACTTAGCAGCGATGCCTCCGGCGCCGAGGTCGCAATCGTCAGGATGTGCCCCGAAAGCGATGACGCGCACAGGTTGATTCTGTGCCCGCCCCGGCAAAGCTAGAAGCGACGCTACCGTTAGTAGGTAGGCGAGCCGCGGACCGTAACGCACAAAGTGTATGAAAAGCATTGGACTCACCGGTTGTCACACGCCATTTCCACCGGACGGATTATATCTCTGTCGCTTCGACCGGCTGCGCTATTTTGGGGCTTCGTCGAGGATCGCTTCGGTCTTGGGATCCCAGTAAATTCTCTTCCCGGACCAATAGGCACGCGTGGCCATCATGCAAGCCACCGCGTGCGCAAATCCGTGATTCACCGTCGCATTGGGTGGCTTGCGGGTGCGCAAGCAATCGAGCCAGTTGGTCATGTGCGAGGGATCCTCATCGCCAATCCCCGTGGCAGGAAGCGCCGTATCTCCGGGAAGCAGTACGTCTTTAACGGCCCGCTGGGAGTCGACATTCAAGTCATCTTCGTGGTTGCCCTTCTCTTCCACGATCTGCCAGCGCGGGCTGCCCTCACCTCCCGTGTTGATCATCGTAGCATTCTTTCCCATGACCCGAGTAAAGCTAGGCGCGTCGTTGCCAAAACTCGTCGCATAGCTCACCAGGAAGCCGTTCGCGTAAGTGAAAAGTGCCTGGAAGGTATCCGGATTCTCCCTGCCGTCATGCCAGGCAAAAATGCCGCCGTTTGCGACGACGGAGTGTGGGTCGTCGACGTCCATGAAGAAGTGGCAGAGGTCAATGCCGTGGCTCATCCACTGGTCCGCAATGCCGCTGGAAAACTCTTTGTAGAGGCGAAACTCGAAATAGAGCTGCGGATCGAAGGGCCTGAGAGGTTTGGTCATCAGCCAGGCGCGCCAGTCGGCATCCTGTTCGCGGATCATCTTCACTTCGGGACGCCCGCGCCAGCGAGGCCCGTGATAGTTCCATTCAATCTCATACTTGCTGACGTCTCCGAGGACGCCGGAGCGAATCAGGTCACGAGCGGCAATCTGATAGGGCTCGCTGCGGTGTTGCGTGCCAACCTGGGCGATGAGATTCCGCGCAAGAACGGCATCGCGGGCGGCCTTGACCTCTTCGAGAACGTTACCCATGGGCTTTTCGCAGTAAGCGTCTTTGCCCGCTTCGGCTGTCAGTTTCAGGATCGGCGAATGCGAATGTTCAGGAGTGGATATCATTACCGCGTCCACGTCCTTGAGCGCCAGCAACTCCTGGGGGTGCTTAAGGGCGCGCGGCGCCTTGCCGTAGTATTTTTGATTGGCGGCGACGGCGCGCTCGAGGTTGTGAGTCCACAAGTCGCAAACGGCCGAGACCTCCACATTTTTTGTGTCTTTGAGCAGCGCCACAATTCCGTCCAATTCCCCGCCACGGTTTCCGATGCCGATGTGCCCCAGCGAGATCCGCTCGTTGGCTCCGGCAATGCGCGAGTAGGAAAGTGCCGTGGTGTTCAGTGCCGCACTTCCCGCCGCCACTGCGGCTCCTTTCTGCAGGAACTCTCTCCGGTTAAGCTTATCGTTTGAGCTGTCCATAGGCTCCATCCTTGACTTGCAGTCGGCGCGTACACAGGAAAACAGTAACGCAACACGCGCGAATTCGCAGCTTCCTTTTTGAGAAGCGGACCGGGGCGAATCCTTAAATCCGCCGGACCAGTCCCTCCTCCGTTGCCCGGGTGTTGCGGACGAGAAGCAACACGAGAATCATGGCGACGAAAGGAAACATGCCGGCAACGATCACGATCGGGTCAAAGGAATGCGCGGGTGCCGCTTGGTGCGCATCGGAGAAGTACCCGATCAGCTCGAACGCGATGATCGTGCCGATCCCCGCGCCGGTTCCGCTCATGCCGCTCGCGGAGGCAACCGACTCGCTGAAAAAAAGGTCCGAAGGCAACACGTTGGCAATGGTCGAAAACGCAGCGTAGGAAAAAGTGGCCAGCGAAAAGAACGCCACAATCGCCCACAAGTTGAAAGTGAAAACCGTGGGAATGAGCAGAAGCACTCCGAAGCCGCCAAATACCACCAGAGCCTTTCGCGCAGCCCCAAGGGACCATCCGCGCTTAATCAGATAGCCGGAAGCGGCCCCACCGAAGAAATTTCCCAAATCGCTCGAGATAAACGGAACCCATATAGCCAGTAGGCTGCTCTGCAAAGGAATGCCTTTAGCCTCCAGATAGATGGGAAACCAATCCGTGACGAAGAACCACACCGGGTCCGTCAGCGCCTTGGCGACAATCGTTCCCCAGGTCTGAGGCAGAGTGAGGAGCGCAGCCCATCCCGGCTTCGGCCCACCGGTTTTCACACCGGGGGCATAGACATCGCCAAGAATCATTTGGCGTTCGGCTTCGCTGACGCGCGGATGTTGCTGTGGCGGGTGGTACGCGCGCCGCCAGACGATAAGCCAGAGGAAACCAAGCAGTCCCGGAAGGACGAACGCCGGACGCCATCCCCAACGAGAGTACACGGTCAACACGAGGAAAGGGGCGATGGCGCTGCCGACTGACGATCCGCTGTCAAACAGCGCGGTAGCCAACCCTCGCTCACGCTTCGGAAACCACTCGGAAACCGCTTTCGTGGCCCCCGGCCAATTGGCAGATTCCCCGGCGCCCAGAAGGAAGCGAAACGACGCGAAGCTATAGAAGCCCCGGGCTAGCGGGGTGAGGATCGAAACGAGGGAGTACCACAGCACGGAAACACTCAACCCGCGCCTCGTGCCGATGCGATCCATCAACCTTCCGCAGAGTGTCTGACCGATGGAATAGGCCACGCGGAAGGCGATCACCAGGTTAGCGTAGTCGGTGTTGGTCCAGTGGTAGTCTTGCTTGAGATACGGCGCGAGCAAGGAAAGCGTCTGCCGGTCAATGTAATTGATGACCGTGGAGGCAAACAACAGCGCCGCAATCCACCAGCGCAAGTGCGGAATGGGCCGCTGCTTGGGGCTGTCATCACCGATCATGCCGTGCGCACCGCGCTCTGACCACCTTCCATGCCAGACATCGCAAGCCGCCGCCCTACCGCGATTGCCTGGTATATGTGCCTAAGCGAAGGCCTTTCTTTTTTCCGGGCTCAACAGAGCGGAGGAATGTTTATCGAGGAAAACCGTCGTGTGCGCGTGCGTGCGCAGGATGGACGCCGGCGCCAGCGGGCTGACTTCGCCTTCGAAGCAGGACTTTACTGCCTGCGCTTTTCGTGCCTCGGGAACGACTGCAAGGATTTCCTTCGACTTCAAGATCTGGCGCGCGGACATGGAAATCGCCCGCTTGGGAACGTCCGAGAGGTCCGCGAACCAGGACTCTCCCACCTGCTGGCGGCGGCAGGCCTCATCCAGGTCAACGATGAGATAGGGTTCTTCGGTTTGGAAATCCGCCGGCGGGTCATTGAACGCCAGATGGCCATTCTCGCCGATTCCGACAAAGGCGACGTCAATCGCTGCTGCGGTCAACTCCTCCGCGACTTTGCGAACCGTCTTCGAAACATCTCCGTCACCCTCAAGAAAGTGATACTTGTTAATTTTAGTTTTCCCAATCAAACGCTCGAGGAGGTATTTCCGAAAGCTGGCGGGATGAGACGCTGGCAGGCCGATGTATTCATCCAGGTGAAACATCTCAACGCGCGGCCACTCGATGCCGGGCATAGCGGTCAGAGCGTCAAGAAACTCGAACTGCGAGGCGCCCGTCGCGGCAATGATTCGCGCCCGGCCGCTTTCCTGTATTGCCTTGCGGAGGGAAACGGCGGCCTGCTCCGCCGCCGCCCGCCCCAGAGAGGCCTTGTCTTCATAAATCTTAATGACCATCGGAGAGCCCCAGCATTTTGGCCAACGTTCCGCCCATGATCATTTTGCGCGTGTGTTGGGGAACTGCGCATGCGTCGAACATGGCGTGATATTGCTTCACCACCGACTCGATTTCTCCCAAGCCTGTGTCCGAACCGAAAACGATTTTTGCGAACGCGCTTGGGTCGCTGTCCGCGGGCTTTACTTTCCACTCCGGGCTCTGCCAGTCCGTGTTCGACCACCAGAAAATCCTCTGGAAATCCGCGAGGCGCGCCTGCATTTTTGTGAGCGTGGAACCACTCAGGTCGAAAAATACATTGGGATTCCACCTCGCGATTTCCGCGGCCCACTCATATTCGGGATTGCCGCAGTGCGCGCCCAGCACGGTGATTTTCGGAAATCGCCGGGCAATTTCTTCCAGGTAAATCGGCCGCATGCGGCCGGAAGCCACGTCTTCTGGCTCATCAAATTTTCTTCGCAGCACGATGCCGGTATGGAAAAGAACGATCCAGCCATAGCGGTTGGCCAGTTCGTACACCGGGAAATACGATGGGTCGTTGTACGGCTTCTTCACAAACTCTAGCTCACCGAGACCGCGGTAACCCATCGCGTGCAGTTCTTCCACTTGCTTGACTACGTCCGGCGCGTCCAGGTCCACCGAGCCAAAGGGGATGATTTCGGCGGGATACTGTTTCGCCGCATCGAGCACCACTTTCCTGTAGGAAAAAGGGGTCAGCACACAGGCCGTCAGATGCAGCCGGTCGGAGAGTTTCCGGAGGTCGGCGATGAAATTGGGATTTTTCTCGTCGAAATGCACATGCATGTCCACGATGCGGTCTGGCATTTCTGGGGAAGCAGACACGCCGTGGCCCAATGGAAGCGCGTTGTACGGGGTTCCTTGAAGCAGAGCGGACCAGCCCGCGGCTGCGCCTGCGTGAGTTAGAAACCTTCTGCGCGGTAATGGATGGCTCACTGGATTTCTCCTTTTCTGGCGTTCGCGGTCTTGGCCTCTGTTGACGAGTGTGAACTATCGCTGCTCTCTCTGTGCAACCAAAGTCATCCCGCCCGAATCAGCCCGGCGACGAGATTTTAGCACCGACCATCGCCCTGGTAATGCCAGACAGCAGGTCCACGAGCGATTCCACGGGAAGCAAACGGATTTCGTTAAAATCCTCGCCCGCAGGTAAATACCTGTATGCAGAATGGGGTTTTTCCTCCGCCATCCCCAGGCTCTTGCTGCTCCCTTGTCCTTCAGGAAGATGTTTCGTTCCTATGACGGCAATCGAAAGGCGGCTAGCTGCACGATTCGACTTCAAGCTCTCCCTCTGCGTTCGGATTCCGAAATCCGCGGCGCCAGAGCGATCGGCGGAATCTTTGAATGTCTCTGCGGGGGGGATATGTTTTGCGACAGATTTACCGCTACAAAAGGGCACGCCCGTGCATCTCGTTTTTGCGATGCCGGAGGAAATCAGCCACAAACCCGCAGCGGAATGGCACTGCACGGGTCATGTTGTTCATGTCCAGCCGGGCCTTTCCCCCCAGGGCGCAATCTGTGCAGGAGTGGCATTTGACTGCTATGAGGTTTTCCCTCTCGCTGAAGATCGTGCTTCGAACGCATGCTGACATAGGATAAAAAGGTTTTAGGACGGATAGTCGGGGCAGTGTCGTGGAGCGCAGCTCTCAGATCGCCACGTTCAACAAACGGCACTTTGCGCAAATTGGAGGATTGAGCGTCAGGGAACCGAAGTAAGCCCGACAGTTAACAACAGCTTTCCGATTTCTGACTAAATTTACAGCTCTCTCACCTCTCTCTCACCTTCCGCTCCTACTCAGGACGAAGAATGACAAGCCCCGCCACAAGAACCGGATAATGACGAGCTGCAAGGCGGCAGACAAGTCCGGCAATGATTTAATGCCGGCAGGCCGCCTAAGGCTGACAAGCGCCCAAGTCTTTGTTGAGTTTCCCGAACTCGAAGGATGGCAACTTTCTCGCCGGGTTCGAGTGCCGCCAAGTTTCCGGCGAGCGTGTAAACTGCGTTGAAAGGAGAACTTTCCAGAAGGTACGCGGGCGGCTTTGCATACATGCAAATCGGCTTGGCACCCACAACATGATGGTCTTCTGCCCTATTGTGAAAACTCTACCCGGGGCATGCTCCGGCGACGGGGAGACAGTTTTGGGAGCTATGGAACAGGACGTCGATGGTCTCGCATGCGCATCGGCCAATCCGCGAGCGGAAAATCTCGGCCACGGTGGCGCGGCTCTACCGGGAGCAATCGCTGCTATAATCGCGTCCCCGTTCTTCCGACGCAATTCAAGCACGGCAGGTGTTGCATGGACTGGCTAAGAACGCATGAGTTCATGGCGATTTGGCTGGCAGGAATCGCACTGATCCTCATCTTTGTCTGGGACAGACTGGACAGTCGGAAACAGCACAGAGAAACATTAGCTCAGCTAAGCATTTCCCAAAAACAAGTCGAGGCATCACAGAATAATGCGGCTGCTGCCAAAACAAGCGCCGAGTATGTTATTCATGCGGAGCGTGCTTGGGTAATGGCGGAGCTCGGCTGGTCGGAAAAGTCAGTATTGCATGTGGTGCAGAGCGCCTCTAAGAGTGAAGCCGAAGGCACGGTCGAACGCGTGACCGCAAATGTGAAGTTGATCTGCAAGAATGAGGGCAGAAGTCCCGCCTGGGTAGACAACGTATATGGTCATCTAGAGATTCTCCCTCCGGGTTCGATGTTAGGCAGTCCAAATCGGAGCGATGGCCGAAATTTTGGACCTATCGGGCCACTCGGTGTGGGCAAGGAGCAGTCTAGGAGTCTTGACCTGACTTGCTTGGGCTGCATAAAGCGCGGCGAGCTTCTGAGCGCCTACATGGTTATCGAGTATCACGATATTTATGGATTCAAAAGGGAAACATTCCTCGGCTATAAAATTGACCCATCTAGCGGCGGAATTGATCGCCAAGATGATTCGCCCGAACGGAACCGGAACACCTAATAAAGCACATGCTCAAGGCCGACCTTTCCCGGGTAACGTCTTCCCGGCAAGGGACCGGCGCCGTTCACCGAGGCGAGAGCACCGTGAGGCGGCAACTCGGCTAGTGGGCGATGCGCTGCTTCCGTTTCATAATCTTCGGGAGTTTCAGGCCCTTGGCTAGCTGTTGCGATCGATGGTTTTCTCCGAAGGCATCAAGCGGTCTCGCCGCGTGCTTGTTTTGCGTAGCGTTCGCTCTGTTCTGCGGGACTGAAACGGGACAGCCGGCGAAGCAAACGGGATCTTTGCCCGACCGGCCCTGGTACCCGACAGAAAACTTTTGCCGTGGGCAACCGCACACAGGAGACGTCTGTCGCAGCGACGATGCAGCTTTCTCAGGCTCTTTCCTCCACCGGCCGTGTTTCTGATGACCTTATAATCCATCCGCCTGTCCGGGCCACAAACTCTATGCCGAGGGCAAAGGTGTTGGCCGGAAGCGTCTGGCAATAGACGACTTTCGCGCGCCCCCAAAGTTCTCCCTCAGAGGATTGCACTATCAGGTGAGAGCCACGCGTCCAGAGGCGGTGTGTTCGGACTCGCATGCCATGAGAGCTGACATTGTCTGTCGAACCAGACTCCGCAAGCAGCGGCTCCGCCATTTGCGAGAGGAGCACTTGAAGCTTCTCGGGATTACGCGTTTCCTTCCGGATCTCACGCATGGCGGCCAACTTCGCTCGGATCGGAGAGGCAGGAAGCATTGTACAACGCCCCTCTGCCTGCCGATGAAACTAACAACCGATTCACTGGGCTGGCACTACTGTCTCTGCTAACATCATTGGCCCCGGATCGCTAAGGTTAAGGGCCCTCACAATGAGTCCTCGGTATCGACAGATTTTCGATGCATTCCTTTGTCCCCGTTCATCTCCTGTCAAACTCACATCGTCGAGAGTTTTGCAAGCGAGGATCCGGGAAAAGCCAGGCTTTCCGGGGCGCGAGCGAACACTCGCGCAGGCCGCCAAGATGGGAAAGGAGAATTCCAATGAAGAGACATGGGGCGACGCTGGCGCTCGTTCTTATTCTCGGCGGGTCAGCGCTGATCGTGTCTTGTACCAAGCCCTACCACGAGGAAAACGAACGCTATGTGTTCGTGGCCACGAATATCAACCTATCGTATTGGCAAAACGCGGAAGCCGGTTTCCTGGACGCCGCCAAAGGGCTGGGCGTAAAGGCTGAACTGATCGGTCCGCCGGGGTACCAGCCGAACGCCGAACTCGGAATGTTCCGGAGGGTTTTAGAGGAGAACCCCACGGGAATCTGCCTTTCCGCTGGGAGACCCGAAATGTTCCAAGCAGAGATCGACAAAGCGATTGCCCAAGGCATCCCAGTAATCTGCGTGGATGCGGATGTTCCGGGTTCGAGACGGATTCTGTATATCGGAACAGATAATGTCAAGGCCGGGCGAGAAAGTTTACAGCGGATGGCGGCGCTGCTTTCCGATAAGGGGAGCATCGCGGTTATCACCATTCAGGGACAGCATAACCTGGACGATCGCGTCGCCGGAGTTGCCGACGCGCTGAAGAATTTCCCTGCGCTGAAGTTGACAAAGATCCTGGATGATAAAGGCGACGCGCGAAACGCATTTGACCAGGTGTCCGATTTGCTGCAGAAGAAAGAAAAAGTCGACGGAATCATTTGCCTGGAAGCAACCGGGGGGGCCGGCGCTGCGGAAGCGCTACATCGCCTAAACCTGGAAGGTAAGTTGCCCATCGTGGCGTTTGACGATGATCCTGAGACATTGGATTGGATCGAGCGCGGCGCAATTGCCGCCACCATCGCGCAGAAGCCATATGTCATGAGCTATTACGGGTTAAAATTCCTCGACGATCTTCACCACAACGCCGTGCGCCAATTTAAAGATTGGCGCACGGCCCTGGCACCGCCGATGCCCGCGTTCGTAGATACCGGGACGGTAGTAGTGAATAAGAATAATCTCAAGATCTATCGCGAAGGCCTGCCCGTCCACGCCAAAGCCATGTAGAGGTGCGGTGCACAATGGTCCGCACAAAATCACCCCAGGTGAACACCTGTATTTTTGTTTTAATGGATGCCTGGGAAAGGACCGTATTATTAACGGTTGCGGGATTCGAGTGAGAATTCACTCTTCCTTCACTTCCTCTTGCTGGTTGTCGCCTTCTTGATGAGCGGCGCCGCGATCTTGGCGCCCGCTGCGGTCTCGAAGCCAAGCACCGCTGAGAACTTTTTGCCGACGGACTGAGCGACAAAGAATGTGAGATTGACCCCCGCCCCGGCGATGGCCTGGGCGATGGCCAAACCCAAACCGGCTCTGTCGTCGCCTTCAACCAGGAGTGTCGGAATGGAAGAGGCCGACAGCCCCGCTTCAGAAGCAGCCGCAGTCACCTTCTTGCCTGCGACGGGATAAAGCTCAATGGCAGCTTTTGTTCCATCCCCGGGATACCGGTACCCCATCAGCACGTGCAGGTTTGCTCCGGCTTTTGTAACCGGCGCAAGCGTATGCGCGAGCGTCCCCACCTGGTTTTCGACCTCTTTCCGCCAAAGCGAAATGTTTTTCACCGTAACCGGCATAGCGCCTCCTATAGAGTCTCAATGAGACTCCGTACGAGGCGAATACTACGCCTACCTGCGTTTTTGCCCAATCCCTGCTGTTCCGCTCGACGGCCAACCGCTGTAGCATGTCGTGCAAGAGCCAGAACGGAAGACCCATGACTAGAAGCCGAGAAACATAAATTGCCGCGCACGGTATGCTCACTCCGCAAAATAGCCTTCTTTGGCGCGGACGCGGTAGTCTTTCGGCCCCTTTACGAGCACGTCGATTTTGCGCCATTTTCCGTCATTCGCACCCTCGGGTGGCCGGTAGCTGATCATGTATAAGTGCCGGACATCTTCGGATATTTCGTGAAAAACCTGCTCCATCTCTCCGGGCTTCTTCACCTCATAGGCGGCGCCGCCAGTGCGCTCACTCAGTTCGTCGAGAAGTTTCCTTAGGTTGTGAGAGTGTGTCGCCTCTCCCTCCGCAATGGTGTACAGCGGGACCCCTGCTTTTTTTGCCCGGGCGACCGCGGCGCTTGCATTGAGCGCGCTTGAGTTGTCATCGCCATCTGTAAATAGAATGAGGACCTTCTTGCCTGACCGCCGGGAGAGCTCCTGGGCCGCTTCGGAAAGCGCGTCGAATAGGGCCGTGGCACCTTCGGCACGTGTTCGCAAAGCGGCGCGCTTTGCGACATTCTTGTCGGTGGTGAAGTCCTGGCGGATGACCAACCGCTCGTCGAAGGTGTAAATCGCAACCGAATCTTCAGGGCCTAGCTCGTCGATCAGTTTAACCATGGCATTCTTGACGCGAGGGAGAGCCTCGCCCATGCTCCCGGTGGTATCAAGCAGGATGGCGCAGGAAAGACTTTGCGTAGTGGAATCGAAAGCAGCAATCTGCTGGGGTTTTCCATCTTCCAAGACTTCAAAGTTTTCGCGACTGAGTCCATCGACGAAATGTCCTTTCTTATCGTGGATGCTGGCGTAGACCTCCACCAGGCGAACTTGCACCTTGATGACCGTCGCGGGTTCTTGACCGTAAGTTCCAAGAACGAACGAGAGAGCAACCAGCAGGCGAGAAAGCGCCTTTAATCCAACCGGTTCCTTCATTGTTCGAGCGCCTGTCTTATATCTTTCGGCGTGATGCCTGCAAAACCCGCCACCAGCGACCGCCAGTCTTTGGAGTCCGTCATCTGGATGCTGCGGAACGCTCTTGAAGCGAGCGTTTCCGCAATATCGGAGAGAGCGGACGGCTCAACGCCAAGGCTGTCAGCCTCGAATGCCAGAAAGAGCTTGAATTCTGCGGAACGCTCGGCCAGCTCCTCCGGGAACATTCGCAGCGCATATTCCTCGTAGGGTGCATCGGCAACTAGATGGGGGTGCTGGCACCCGAGAGAATGATAAGGAATAGGGCCCAGAATATTCAGGCGCGACCCATCGTTGACCGCCGCAATGGACCGTAGGGCTATCGTCACGGGCGAGTTCCACAGATCAGTCTTGAAGCGGTCCAGATATTTGCCGCCCAGCAGGAACAAATCGGGGAGCGTGACCGACTCCCAAACTCTCTTCCAATCCCTTATTTCGATTCCGTTCAGCAAGTCCGCGCGGCGCGACAAAGACAACACGCCCATGGTGTCCTCGCCTAAAGCGCGAAAGGCCTCTCCTTGACTGGCGGACATATAAATCCATTCTCGCGCTACGGTGATGCGCAAACTCGCGAGACGTTGATCGGATTCGTCAAGGCGATCCCAGGCGGCGCTTCGAATCGCGGCGATTTCTTGAGCGATCGATTCCTTGCCAGCCCGGCCACCTGTTTTCCATCCCACGCTCGCGGCTGCGCCGGCGGCCGGAGCAAACTGTGCAAAACCACCGAGAAAGTAACTTCCAGCGTTCTTGCTGTTCTGGTTAAAACTAGATCCGGTGAGCAACTGTTTTCGGCCCATCTCCCAGTCAAAATTGAAATAATGGTGCTTCCGAAGCAGCAGAGGATCTTCGGAGACCACCAGGTCCGAGGGACGCAGAAAGTAAGCGTAGACTTGCCCTGCCAGCGCGAGGGTAACCTGGGGCTGCAGCACTCCCAGCAACTCCTGCGAAATCTTCTCGATGTCCTTGGTATTAGGCTTTTTCTTGGAGAACTTCAGAGCCAGCTCAGCGAGCAACTTTTGTGCGGGTGTCGCTTCGTAGCGGGCGATGCTCTCCTTTGCCTTGCCTTCGACTTTGGTGTCTTTAGGCAACTGCGCAAGCGGAAGCGTTTCGATATTCTTCTTGATGACGTCTAGTTCTGCCCCTCCTCGCGCCTTGCTTCTTGCAAGCCCGTCGTAGATGGCAAAGATAGTGTCGAGGCTGGGAACCTTTTGCAGAGCCAGCGTGCGCTGAAACGCGATGCTTCTTCGACTCTCAGGACTTGCCTTGGAACCCAGCAGGCATCCCCTGATCTTTTCGTCGGCGGAGATGGTTTTTTCGTCCGACTCGCAGTATCCGAGAATGGCGCGAGCCGATTCGAGCGAGGCTCTAGTATAGGCAGCGGGGCTATCGGCTGCGTAGAATTGGTCGCAAACGTACTTGAAAAGCTCGCTGCTTCATTGTCGTCGATAGCGTGACGGCGTCGCAGGAGGCAGATCCACTCGATTAGAGAATGGAATTGTCCCAACTCGAGATTTGTTTCAAGAATTCCATGCGTTCCAAGCCGCTCCACTGCCGCAAAGAACTGCAGATAGTCCGAGTAGCCAAGCCCGGTGATCTCGGTAAAGTAGGGAAATGCCGGAGAAGAGTCGGTGTAATTTTGCGCCAGGAGCAAGGCAGAGGCTTCATCGAGTGGCCTCGCGCGATGCGCGTCAATTCGCACTACCGCAAGAAAATTCTCTAGCTCCGAGTGGCGGAGCGCGCTGTCCTTGTAGCGGGTTTGCGCCAGGTGCAGAAGGAGTTCATCTTCCACCTCCGGCGCGACCGCTTTGGAAACCTTCCTCATCATTTTCGCCACTTGCGTGCCGCCTGAGGAATGGCCTTTGGCCACCATCCAGACTTCAGCCGACCCGGGGAAATCAACGTGGCCTGCAGAATCCAGTGGCACCGACCGCAGGAACTGAACGAATGGGTCGTACGCCAGCGCATACGCTGCGCGCCTTGTTTCCTCCGACTCGACAAAAAACCCATAAAATTGTGTACAGCGCGATTGGTTGGCGGTAAAGAATTCCTGATGTTGGCGATCTAGCTGTGATAGGGCAAAGAAAAATGCCAGCAATTTGCCGTTGTTTTGTGCCAACAGTGAGCGGAAAAAAGCGCCCGGCTGGGCAGGGCTGGCACCGGCAAGACTGGCCCAGATGGCTTCCGCGCCGGGTCCGCCCGGAACCACTGCATGGCCACTCTCGACGGCCAGGGCGGCCGAGTAGGCGTAAATGAGATCTGCATAACGCTGTTCCAGGGTCGTCAAATTAACTGCGGAAAGGAGCTCGGATGTCACTTTGCGATCGAGGTAGCTGAACCCCACATAGAGACGTGCCATTTTCGGGAAACGCACCATTGCCGTGGCGATCGCTCGAGGGTCGCTTTCCTTTGGATAAAAAGCGTCGCGCCAAACTTTTTCGCTAGGGTAGACTGGCACCCATTCGTTGGTTATTTCCAAGGTGTAGGGTTTACCGGCTTTCAGGGCTTCTTGTAAGCCTACTTCATCGATGGCCAGTGCTGACACCGTTTCCTGCTTTTCGGCTTCATCTTTTTTCTCACCACGGTCCACTTCCACAGTGCCTTTCGAAGTGTGTAACTTCATTCCTAGTAGATCTAGGGCCTTCTCTGTGCGGTGGCGAGCTTCCTTGTCCGTGACGGAGAGCGTGACAAGCACACGGTTACCGTCCTGTTGGCCAAGAGCCTCGAGAGCGGCGACTCGCTGAAAATGTGCCAGGATTTCTTCCACATACCGTTTGCTCTCGGGGTTCGGCTGCTCAGAAACCCTTTCAATGAGAGCTCGGCAATACTCGACGAGGAACCTTTCCGGGGCGACGCCTTCCTTCGCATGAGCGGAAAAGGCAAGGGCATCCAGCCCCCCAGGAATCAACGCGGCGTTTTCCTGCTGCTCTTGTGCCTCGTTCTGGCTGCGCACCTGGCCGCGGCCAGGAGGTTCCAGCATGGCGGTGAAGGACTGGACGTGTTTCGGGTCCGCGTCGCGCACAGAGACTGCCAATCCCCGCTCGATTGCCTTGGCTCTCTCGGGAGACGCCGGATCCAACGATTCGATCAATCGCTCATAGCCGTCGGCAGCCAAGCCCGCATAGGTGTCTTCTGTGGCCGCCAAACGGGTAAGCAATGGCGCGTCACGCACGTTGGCTGCGCCCTCTTCCAACGCCTTGCGTGCCTCGTAATGTCGGCCGGCTTTCTCTAAAGCATCAGCTTTAACCGCATAGAGGAGAGCGAATTTGGGCACCGCCGCCAATCCTACGTTGGCGGCTTGCTCGGCGCCCAGCGTGTCTCCGGAGCTAAGCAGCAGCTGCGCGATCCGAAGATGCGCACGGCCGGAATTCGACTGTACTTCAAGCACTCGCCTCCAGGCCGAAAGTGCCTCGCTCGTCAACTGCAATTCATCGAGGCTGGCTGCGAACTGAACGCGAAGGTTGGGATCCTGCGGAAGTGCAGCCGCAATCTGCTGCACCAGCTCGGAAGCTTTGGTCTTTTGGTTGGTTGCAAGATAGAGTCGCGCTAAAGATGCTCCTTCGACCGGGTGCGCGCCACCCAAGGCAAGACCTTGTTCCAATGAGCGGATCGCAAGCGAAGAATCCTTCAATCGCTCGGCAGCCTGCGCTTGAACGAACCACAGGTCCTCGCGCTTCGCGTCGCCAGTTAAGGCTTCAGCGAGGTAAGGCAACGCGGCCTTGTCGTCTTTGTGCGCGAGCCGTATGCGAGCCAAATCCTCCGCCATTTGTGGCGTTCGAAGTTTCAAACTGACGGCTCGTTGCAACGCTGCTTCCGCGGTGTCGAAATCGGAGGCTAGCACGAGGGTGTGGCCGAGAGCCGCAAAACCCGCGGCATCGGACGGCCGAACTTCAGTCAATGCGGCTCGCTCGCGCGCCGCGGAAGCGTAATCTTCCCTTTTTTCGTAGAAGGCTGCGGCGGTAAGTAACGATTCTGGGTCGCGCGGGTTGATGTCCAGAGCGGTTTGCAAGTCATCGCGAATGCCTTGCACGTTTGTGTCGGTCATCGGCCCTTGAGCCAGCCATTCGGCAGCTTCCCTCGCTTTGGCTCGCATCGTCGCGTACAGCTCGATCGAGGGAAGCGGTGCGCTAGGAGAGGCCGCAACATCAGGGATCGCAAGCAGTACGTGTCCCTGCAAATCTGACAGAGCCGCCCGAGATATCACGAAGCCAGAGCTTGGGACGCGGGACGCCCAGTCGACTTGAAAATAGAACTGCGATACGTCATTGACCGCCGCGGAAAAGTCGCTTAGCGCCCCGTGGACTATCGTGCCACCCGTCGCTCGGAACAGCGGAAGCCAGCCGTCATCGCCACCAGAGAACGCATACCAGCTCACTTGAACATGCGCGGTGCCAAAAGCTCGCAGAAGGAGACCCGAAGCATATTCCTTCTCCGATGCTTCGAGCGGCGGAAGTTCGCCAATTAACAGCACTCGCGACCAATCCCCGCCTAGCTGGCCAACACTCGCACAAAGATGGTCCAAAAGCACTCCGGTCGGAATAGAGGAAGCAGAGGCAGCAGAAGCAGGAGATGCGGCAGAACCGGACGGTTCGCTTTTCCCTGCAACTTCGCTTAGAGCGCTGTTCAGTTGGGCCCAGCTCGTGAAGGGGCCTCGGACCCCGACAGCTCCGCTGCGAAGCACCGCCAAACGTAGCGGGTGTCCACGCAGTGAGGCGTAGAGTGCCAGGAGATCTTTTTTTATGCTATGCATCTCCGCCGGACTCAGCGAATCCGTGAGCAAAACAATGGTGATTGCTGGTGCCGGTTTTACGCTCGAGATAACCGCGTCAATGTTTCCCGCGTACGTTTGCACCGGCCCCAGTTCGGGAGTCATCTTCGATGCGGTCCGTAACAGAGTCGTAGAACCTGAAGCAGCCCGACAAGTCCACACCAACATGAGGCAGGCAAGCCCTGCTTTGACTCCGGCAGTTCGCAGAGGCATGGGACACCTGTCGGGGAACGGTTGCAGAACGTGCCTTATGATAACACGTCAGTTTTTTCAAGGAGGTGTATCGGGCAACCTCCGAATGGTTGGCGATAGAGAGTGATCCAGCCTAGGACCATCCATGAAGGCACCGCGTAAACCTCCTAGTGAGGATCGGGTAGTCGGAGCACGCCCCCGGCTTTCATCCCGCGGTAATTTGGCAAGATTCGCAGGGCTGGACTTCTACCGCCGAGGATAACTGCTTGGCCACAAGCCAAGCTGTATGCTCTAGCGGCCTACCCACCAACCCGCGTATGTATATAGACTCAAGGAACGGCTAGCCTTCTTACGGGACTATCTCATGGAATCGTTGAGTAGCTTTATATCGCAACACATCCCCTGGTTCTGGGGTGTTCTGGCGTGGTCTGTGGCAATTCTCGGACTGATCGCGATTGCCGCAATTCCCGCCTATTTCCTCTTCTATCCGATAACCACAAATATTCGGCGAGGAGTTGCGTCCTACCTGTCTCGATTAGTTTCCAGGCAGTCGGCCGCGCGCGAACGTCGGCGGCGGACCGTTGCAGCGCTGATTGAAGACTTCAGGGACAATGCCGGGATTACTTACGTGTCGGAGCGCCTTACGCGTCTGGAGGCAGCACTGGCGTCGTTTTCCGAGATCACCAAGACGCTCAAGCCCCAGCTCGCCCGGGTTTCTGATCTCGAGCGCGCTTTTGAGCGAGTCAGCAATAACCTGACAGATTCTGCGTTGAAAACAGCTCCTGCTTTTCCGAACCTGCCAACGACGGACCAACTACCTGCGCAGCATGGGGGTCTGCGAACCGCAAAGGCCCGTTTGTTCGTATCGAGCATGATTCTGATCGCGTTGATCTCTGTCAATACCGGAATGCTCGGTCAGATTCTGCGGGATTTGGGATTTATCCCCCACGATCTTACCTATTTTGGTATTCCGCTGTACCTCGTTTTCGCCTTCATGCTTACGCTTGTCGAGGCTGGATTGGGCTATGTGCACACGGCCGGCCGGCCGACGCCCGACGAGGCTTCACGCTTTGCCCTTTGGCCGGTCATTGCCGCTGGTTTCGCTGTGGTGATGGCCTGCGTGGAAGGCTTCTTTTATTCCCAGGTTGCTCCAAGCAGGAGCTCCCTCGTTGAATTGCCGATTGGGTCACCAATCAAGCAGGGAACATTATTCTTCCTTTGGGGGGCGACTCTTGTACTTGTGCTTTTCGGCCTGGGAGCAATCTGGTCGGCGTCGCTGGAGCGAATTGCGAAGTCTGCGGATCACCTACCCGCGCTGATACGACGCTTGTGGCGGTATCGCGAAAAATTTGATGCTGCCTGCGCGGGTGCAGGGAGAGGCGCAGGCCGCCTGAGAGACGAAGTTGAGGCTATCCGGAAAGACCTCCAGGCTGCAGCCCAGGAAACAACATCGCTCGTCGCTTCGGTGTCGGAGCTGAGGGAAGGAGCGGCTTCCGGCAATCCTGGGGATGCTGTAGCACCCAGACAGCTGACCACGGCCGAAGCCCATCATTTTGCGTCCTTGGCCGGGATGTGGTTCATGTTGACTCTGCTAAGTCTGTTCATCGTCACTGCGAGCGGACTTTATGCGTTCTTTCCTTACATCGGTCTAAGGGCAGCGTTGCTCGTCTCGGTTGGCTTAGCTGCCTGCTTTTTGATCTTGGGATTGTTGCTGCCGCGGGGCGAACTGCTTCTCGATGGAACGCGAAATCGGCGGCTCATTGTTTCCGGGTCGTTCTGGAAGAGAAAAACTGCCATCACATTGGCGGTGATTGTTCTCATCGCGTTTGGCATACTTCTTTGGCGGGTTGGCGTGACTCGCTACCAGGCGGCATTCTGCATTCTCATCCTGGTCCTTTGTGGTGCTCTGAGTGCTGCTACGAGTCAGGCAAGTGCGACGGGCAAGGGCCTGCACATATGGCTTCGTTCCTGTGTCGGCGTGCTGTTTGCTATGGTTGAGGAAGTCTTACGACTTAGTGTGAGGATTTTTCTTGCAGCCATCTTTTGTTTGGAGGTCGTGGCTCTCGCACTTGCCGCGCCGGCATTCCGGCTGCGCGGTCGCGAAGTGCCGCCGCTACATGGAGTTGATGAAAGCAAGCGTCAGACGCTTTCGGTGCTTAGCGCTTAGCGCATCTTGATTCGTTCAATGCATTCATGTTCCTCACCACGTCCATATCGCGCGTTGCACTGCCGCTGTTGGTCGCCGTCGCTTTGGGAGGATGTTCCGTAAATAAATCGCAATCCGCCGGTACCTCGGTGGTCGTGCTAGTGGACTTCAGCAAGAGTTTTGCGCCTCTCGTAGGTGATGAGCGAGCACTCGAGGAACTCGCGGCAGCAACATCAGAACTCGCGCAACGGGAATGGCAGGCTCCCGTAGAAATTCTGTGGTCACGCATTCAGACTGCCAGTTTGATTGCAGGTCCGCTATGCGGTCCTTTCCAATTCCAGCAAACCCTTATTAAACGCGACAACGATGACTCCTCCCAGATAGTCGACAAACTGCAGGCGTGTACGAAAACCGTAGTGCGGGCTTCAACGGCCGGTTCCGAGCGGTCTGCCTATACGGATATTTCAGGGGCGGTGGCGCTGGCGGCAGAGCAAGGGCAAAGCGTTCTCGGTCCGAAGTACATCGTCATCGTCTCCGATTTCATCGAGGATTTGCCTCCGGGTAAACGGCCAATCAGATTACAACTGAACGGTGAACGAATTCTTTTGCTCCACCGCCCGGGAACGGAAAAGATGGCGCTAGCGCTGGGTAACCATCTTGGGCGAATTCAGCGCTGGAGCGAAGCGCTGCGAGAAGCCGGAGCGGCATCGGTGACGGCCCTTCCGTTAAGCGCTATCACCCAGCAACGCATCGTGCGCGCGCTGGGGAGTGGAAGCAAAGAAGGCACTGACGTCGTAGTGCTCCAAAACATGCCTGACACAGCGCGGCCGGAGATGCTCAAAACCATTGCCGCCACGTTGAACAAGGCCGCACGCGATTGGCAGCCCCCCGTCACCGTAACTTGGGCCGACTTGCGGGATGAATCTGCCCTTCCGCTGCAGATGCCTCCGCTCGAATTTACGCCACGGTTGGTCAAGCCCCCGGATTCCTCAGCCCAGGATTTTTCCACGCTCCTGAATCAGTGTGCCGAGGGGATGCAGCGATTCTCGCCCGGAGCCAAGCTCGGCGACATGGTAGGTGCGTTGAGCTTTTATTCTTCGGCTGGCGTGCTCGATGCGGACCACGTCTTCCTGATGGTCTCGAGTTTCCCGAATTTGCCCAAAGGCCGGCGCGACCTGCCTTTGAACCTCAAAGGCGTAAGGGTCGCGATGCTGCCTGCCCCCAATCGCGCGGACGCTTCCGACGAAGACGCCTACTTGGCGCGACTTGCTCAGTGGGAGACCTGGCTTAAACAACAGCACGCAAACGTCTGTCGTATTCCCTTTAATGGCGTAACTACGGATTCCCTGATTGATTGCCTACACGGATCCTAGCCATTCTGTCAGGCCTGCTCAAAACCGCCAACAAGTAGAAGTGCAGGTGACTTCCTGTTCCATGGGGGCGGATCCTGAGCGCTTTACGCTTAGGGCAGCGGATCCGTTCCACGGTTATCCCTACAAAGAATTGAGGATTTCCCTTCATTGACTGGCAGCCTTTCTTACTTTATCTAGGAATTCCACGAAATATTTCAATTCTTAGGAGGTAGGTGTCGGTGGAGACCCCGCGAATCCGGCGCAAGGTACTGATGCTCGGTGCCAACCCGCTGGTGCGCGACGATGTGCGCGTTTTGCTCCGGAGCATGGGATACCACTGCGTTGTCGCCGCGACACTCGAACACGCCCTCGAGTTGCCTGAGCGGGAACAACCGGATGCCGCCATCCTTGACCCGCATTTCCCAGATTCTCCGCCTGCCCGCGTGGTCGCCATGTTCCACAAGCGGGTTCCCGACCTGCGAAACCGCTTTATTGTTCTCGTAAGGGAGGAAGGCGGCCCGGAACTGCTTCAAGTGCTAGATGCCTATTCGCTTCCGAGAGTTCGGCTGGATGACCTTTTGCGCGAACTGTGGCCATGGTTGGATTCCCTCCTCCGCGGGGTTGTCCTTCCCCGGCAAGTCACGCGAGGCGCGCCGCTTATCTTTGATAGCTTTCTCGAGCTCTCCTCTGCCGGTATGCGCTCCCTTGAACCCGGCTGTCGCCAACTCCGTTATGAAACGGACACGCTCGTGGCGGACCTTTCACTCGAAAAGCGGAGAGACTCGGAGCGCATCACCCTGACGGGTCAGCTGTTGGACACCGCCAAGAAGAAGCCTCAGTTGGGCAGCGTGCCAATCGTTATTCAGGGCCAGGCGGGGCTGATTGGCGTAGTTAAGACCAACGAGTGGGGCGAGTTTTACTCTGAAATCGAGCCCCAGCCAGGCATCACACTAGAAATAAGAGCCAAAGAAAACTTCTGGGTATCGGCCGGTTTGCCTGATTTGAACGACGTCGTGCACCAGGCATAAGAATCGCAAAATCTCTGGATCGTCAGGGTGTCGCCAGTCTTAGGAATACTTGACGAGAAAGGGTTGCGTAGCCATGAGGCTCAAACCACTCTGTGTGTTTTTGCTTCTCTGCGGACTGTTCCCGGCTAAAGCCTCCGCCGACAACCGTTTCATCGTCCGCACGACCCTTGGTCTTCAAGGGCTTCAGACGGTTTGCAATCCTCTCCTGTTGACCCCTATCTGCACGGTGATAGGCAGTGGGCTCGGCGATCCCCAGGGACAACTTTTCACCATTACCACTCCGCTTGCTCTCAACGATTTGCTGGCTCTTCCGGGCAATCTGCTGGGAATTGTGGATGCCGAAGTCGATCAATTGGTCAGTCTTTTTCCGATTGGGTCACTGAATGTGCTCCCTTCAGCATCGGCTGGATACCTGACGCCTCTGATGTCCGACAGAACTCTGGTGCCTTATCCTGCCAGTTCCGGGCGAACTTCTGCGTGCAACGGCCTCTCGCCATGTGTGTGGGACGCGTATGCGAACCAACCCGCGGCGCGAATTGTCCGTGTCTCGGATGCGCAAAGCCAGTTTGGCGTCACCGGTGCCGGAATTGTCGCGGACATTGACACGGGGGTGGATCCTACTCATCCCGCGCTACAGGGAGTCCTATTGCCAGGGTACGACTTTACGCGCAATCAGCCGGGTGGTTCGGAATTAGCAGATATTTCTTCTTCCCCGTGCCCCTTCAGTTCGTGTCCACCTCCACGCTGCCCGGATTGCTCTTCGGCGCAAGTCAACCAATCGACAGCCGCCGTGCTGGATCAATCCACCGCTGCCGTACTGGAGGGCAACGACAACTACGCCGCTTTCGGCCACGGTACCATGGTGATGGGCGTGATTCACCTGGTCGCCCCGACGGCGCAACTTATGGCCTTGAAAACCTTCAAATCGGACGGCACAGGCCTTCTCTCCGACATTCTGCGGGCCGTTTATTACGCTGTGCGGAACTACGCCCAGGTCATCAACATGAGCTTTGACACCCAGACCTCCTCGCGGGAACTGAAAACAGCACTAAACTACGCCAATAAAAGGAACGTCATTTGCGTTGCCTCGGCAGGGAACAAAGCTCAATCCGCTCCGCCACTCACCGTTTATCCCGCGGAGTGGCAAAACGATGTGATGGGAGTCGCGTCCACGAGCGACCAAGACACGCGGTCTTCGTTCTCCAACTATGGCAATGCCATCGTGTGGGTCGCCGCTCCCGGAGAAGCCATCGTCACAACCTATCCCTTCGGCACCTACGCGGCCGGATGGGGAACTTCATTCAGTGCCCCGTTTGTTTCAGGCGGCTCTTCGCTGCTGTTAAACATGCAAGCGAATACCAACGAGCCTCAAGCGGCCCGCGCGGTGGCTCATGCAGTTCCCGTAGGCGCTCAAATGGGCCATGGCAGATTGGATTTAGTCCAGGCGCTTGGAGCAGCTCCAGCTTCAGATCTGCCTCCCACGGGATCGATCGACCGTCCCTCGGGCAGTGTGATTGTCCTGGCCGGGCAGTCGGTATTTTTCTCAGGATCGGGCAGCGATCCTGATGGCAAAATTACTGGCTATTCTTGGTCGTTTCCTGGTGGCGAGCCCGAGGGCAGCAATGTGGCTACGCCCGGCAGTGTAACTTACTCTACGCCCGGAGTATTCGTTGTCACTTTTACGGTAACTGATGACGCCGGCCTAAAAGATCCGAACCCGAAAACGCGCACCATATTCGTTTTGCCTTGAGTCATACCGAATACCCAGTCGCGAACTGCAAAGGGCGACGGCAAAAGCAATTGTCTGCGAAAACGCGGTGAGCTCTTGTCCCTTGGGCATGGCGCGTCGGGACTCCTGCACAACTCAAGCGCCGCCTAATGGCTCGAGCTTTCGCCTTGCGCTTCCGTCACGGCATCGCGTATTGCGGCAATCACCACTTCCTCGGGGATCGGGAGGTCCTTGCGGCACTGAGAGCGCCGGGACCTTGCTAGCCTTCGTAGTTGCGCGAAATTTCCTTCCACAATCCTGGAAAACGTTTCTTCCAACCTGGTCCTAGGTTTCTTGAACGATGGTGCGCTGCCTTCTGCATTCCAGCGGAAATACACTCTGCACATTGGACTTAGCTCTATCCGAGAGTTCCGATGGTCAGCCCAAAACGTGGCACGAGACATGCTCTTCCGTTTTCTTGCGGACTACTGGCATGGAGGGGGGACGCGACTTTTCGGCACTGTTCCGCCGAAGAAAGATTTGGAGGAGTGGCGCGGACTTGAACGTCCGATTCGCTTCTCCCAGTTGTGTAAGAGAAAAGGTCAGGCTGATTATCTCCTGCCCTAAAACCGCGAGATCCTTAGGAAATCGGACCTGCTCATGATGGGGACATCTTTGCCATGGTGCTCAGTCTCGGGGCCCTTCGAGAGAACTGGCACCAGCATTCTTTTGGTAGAAGATTTTGCGCCCTTCCGCGCATTCGTGACTTCGCTGCTCGGTGGAAATTTAGACATGCAAGTATTCTGGGCGTCAAACGGGCTAGAAGCGGTCACGAAAGCACAGCAACTTAACCCGGACTTGATCCTGATGGATATTGGTCTCCCCGACCTCGATGGCCTGGAGGCGGCTCGACGCATCCGCGAACTCGCGCCATCGTCGAAGATCGTCTTCCTGACTCAAGAGACTTCTGCTGAGATTGTGCAAGAAGCGCTCAGCCTGGGTGCACGGGGCTATGTTGCCAAGCAGCAATCGGGACGCGATTTGTTACCGGCGGTGACGGCGGCCCTTCAGGGTAAGCGATTTGTCAGCAAAGGATTGCCCGTTAGCGGGTTTGCTCCAGCGAAAAGCCCGGACGACGGGGCCAACTAACGGGATACTTCGTCAAGCTCGCGGCGCCCGAAACGCGTTGCGTACTCCTTAATCAAGGCGTATCGTTGGTCCCCCAGTTTCCTCAGCTCGGCACTGTATTGATCGTATACAGGCCAGAATTTGCCAGCCTCCGCGTCCGTGAGCTGAAGGCTGGTCGCGATCGTTTGCTTCTTACCCGATCGGAGGTCCTGCCGAAGCAATGCAACGCTCTGGTCAATCGAATCCTGCGCCGAAGATTCAGCCTGCACATGCACGCCCGGAGACCATAACAGCGGAGCGCCTGTCAGCCACAGTGCGACTACGATCATCTGATCATCTTTTCATCCTAATACCCTCTCTTTTGTGTGCCACTCAAACATCTGCTGCGCACCATCCCCGGCTGTGCCGGTCTTGCCCTTTGTCAACTTTGACAGCCTGTCTTATTCGCAAGCCCTGCCCTGCGTCTTAAGGGAATTCGGGGTCAAGTTTTCACGACCTACCGAAAGTCATCAAACGGATTGCAGAAAAAAAGCCCTTACGAGGGAAGTTGCTAACGTTCAACGGGTCTGACGGATTCGTCTCCTAGTCTGTAGTGGTTGTTTGCGGATGGCGAATCAAGGCGATAGCGAAAGTCGCAAGGATCTTGTGGAAGCACCGGAGCTCGCTAGGCGAGTGCCAGATTTAAATTCTCGATGGCCTCGTCGATTTCCGCCGTGTTTTTGTAGCCGACGGTTACGCAGTCAACTCCCGCGTTCTTGAATGCAAATTTCATGGCCGCTCGGCGGTCCTCGCGGTTGAACGTACCCTCTCCCGCCAACTTCATGCTGATTACGCCCATCCCCTCTGTGCGGACCTGTTTGACGTGCGTGACAACCTCGCGTACGTCACCCAAACCGTCTGTGTTGTAATCCTCGCCGTCCATCTTAGTGCCCTTATGGTTCATCCGGATCATGGCGAGGTCGAGCCACTTGTTTCCCGGTACTTGGCGCAATGCCGGAAGACCGTGAACCGACGCGCCGTGGCTTACGATAACCCTCTTAGACTCAGCTTCCAGAATTCCATCCTGCCACCCGCGCGTGTCTGCTGGCCAAGTCGCGGTATGTTGCCAGTGCAGCAGCATTATGTCGAAGTACTCCGTATTCGCCAGTTTACGCAGCTCGTCGAATTTCTCCTGCGGATCCACGCCTTGCCGGGTGGTCACCTTCGACATAAGCCGATAGCTGTCGCGTGGAATGCCCTTCAGGGCGACTCCGAGCATCCGGTGCATCTCGCCGTAAGACTCAGCCGTCTCAAAGAAGCGAATGCCCTGGTCGTAGGCGTAACGCACCAGCCTGGTAAATCCGTCCTGTCCCAAATTGCGTTGTACTTGGCCGCTGAAGCTGCCTGTGCCAAAGGCGAGGCGGGTCACTTTCACTCCTGATTTTCCTAGCGTTACCCAATCTGTCGCAGTCTGCCGCGCCGCACTCAGCGGAAGCCTTCCGCTGGCAGCAATGGCACCACTGGCAAGTCCGGCTCTGAGAAACTCACGTCTGGTGTGGTGAGACACAGATCACCTCGAATCGAACGAATGGTACCACCATGGAAGTTGTGCTGACATGTCGCTTCGCCGGGGCTTCGGCCGGATAGCGCAAAGCCGTGGCAAGACAATCGTATTACAAAAGCCCAAGATCGAGTATACCGAACGTGTGGATCAACCTGGTTGGTCGGCCAAGTCTCGCTGCGTAGGATCGGTTCCGAACATTGCATCAGCAAGGGTGGCGAATGCCATTCTAACTCTCGGTTGCGCCGCGACCTTCGCGCGCTATGCTCTCTCGACGGCATGCCGAAAGTTCGCACTTTTAACTGCGATTCTCGCTTTGCCCCAATTTTTCTAAGCTACGCAAAATCAATAAGTTGCAAGCACGAAAAGATTCAATCCCATAGCCGTAGATGCAAAACGCGCGCCACAGTCACGGTGTCACCGGTCGCGTCCTGCTCGAATGCGCGCCTCCGATAAAACAGCCTCGAAAGTCGCGGTTCCGGTATTGAAAACAAAAGGGGTTCTGGGAAGACTTTGATAAGGTTTCGCGGGGCCGCAGGCCCTAACGGACACTAACGTTAATCAGACAGACTTAAGACAGTCCAGCAGGCCTCAGATTGGCTTCTTCGCTGCAAGCCATGCCGCAGCAATCAAACACATCGTGATAATGGTTGAGAAAACGATAGGGGTGGTGAAAGCGTATCTCCAGCTCAAAGCTGTGACGGCGGCAAAGCAAATGGCGAGCGCCCACGCAGTGGGGCGCATGCGTGCAAAGGTCTCTGCCGGAAGGCCGCCCAATTGCCACGCTAATAGCGCCGCGAACAAAAGAAACACAGAGAAAAAAAGCCCGAACGCGCTAAAGAAGTCCCAGTAAGTCCGGCTAAAACCTTGTGCATCGAAATGAATCGACCGCATTGAGGCGTTTCAAAGCCGGAAACGGTGACCTTCACCACTGCTGATAAGGGTAAAGGGACGGGTGAACTGAAAGGAACAATGGCGTTCGACCGCAAGGAGTATGGAATGAACAGCGGCATCCCCTTCATAAAGATCGCAGACCCGGTCGAGGTTACCATCAATCTAAAAGGAAGACGAGTCAGCGGGCCTCCGCCAATCTTCAAGGAATAACCGATTCTGACGCAAAATCGAAAAACGGAACCGCACCAGAGGACAAACCTCGTCCACCCATGATATTCATCGTCATCGCAGCCGACACTGACCTTCCCGCCAGCAAGCTTTGCGCGAACAACGTGTGGAGTAATCCGGAGTTGACCTGCCAGCACGTAGATCAGCAAATTCCGTTGGCGCCCGCTGCCACCCGCGCAATGGAAACGAAGATACTGGTCTTCCAAGGCTCCCTCGACGACGTGTTACAGGAAGTCAACGCGCAACGCCAAACGCTGGAATAGCCGGAAACTGGGTGATGCTCAATGTGTTTCCATCAGGGTCTTTGAACCACGCCACCCTGGCGCCGCTTGGTGAGTGCCAAATGCCTAGATCGTCTTGCTGCATTCCCGGGTAATGTTCTGTAGCAATACCCTTCGTCTGGAGTTGCTTTGCTGTCCAAACGATGTCCGGCACATGCCAGCCTAGGACCGTGTATTTCGCTGCCGCTACTTCAGGCACGCAAGTAACTCGAAGCATTGTTCCGGCCGCGTCGAACACCAGCGCAAATTCGTCCTCACTTACCAGTTGCAGACCAAGGCTATCCCGATAGAATTTCTTGGCTTGAACCGGGTCGCGAGTGGCGACGAAAGCCACAAGTTTTTGAGATCCCAACATAGACTCCTTTCGCTCGGCGTGGGGCGCTTTATATGGGGTGCAAATTCTGCCGAGTCGTTCGCCATGCGGCTAGTATCCCACCCGATCGCCCCTGTCGCTGCGGCGCTCTTGCGCCGTAATATATCTTTCATGCGACACGGCACCCTAAGGGATTACGATCCTGGCGTAGGCGTCTCGATTGCCACGCTGGCCTACGAATACCCAGCGGGATACGAAATCCCTGAACACGCTCATGGCTCTAATCAACTGATCTACGCAACACGGGGAGTCATGGAAATCTCTGCGGGTAAGAACCTCTGGCTGACACCTCCTCATCTTGCGGTTTGGATTCCCGCCGGAACACGACACCGAATCCGCATGCCACACGCGGTTTCGATGCGGACGCTTTACCTAAAACCAGGCCTGCAGCGACGTTTGTGACACTGCCTGACGATTCGAGAGCTCTCGGTTTGCTCGAGCCTTTATGGCAAATCAGCAGGACGCTCCATCGCTCGGGGCGCTGTGCAGAAAAGTTGGTGCAAGCGTCAGGACAATCCAAAGAATCTTCCGCAGAGAGGTTGGGACGAGCAACGAGTTTTGGCGAAGACAAGTGCGTCTGGTGGAAGGAATAGAGTTGCTGGTTGAGGGATGTGCTGTGAAGACGGTTGCTGCCGAGGTCGGCTATCGGCAGCCGAGCGCATTCGTCGAACTTTTCCGCAAGACCCTTGGAATGACACCGAAAGCTTGGGTCGCTACGCTTGAGTCCAAGAGAACCAAATAATGCCGGTGTCCACGCGTTGTGCGGGACTTGGACATTCCACATCGATTGGTCCGGTTTGATGCTTCAGCCGAGGACGCTGCTCGCTCGGATTGTTCCTCTAAACCACGCCGTGCCCGATGATGCAACTCCATACGCCTGATTAAGGAGCAAACGGCTAAAGGTCCTGGCGCCCGGATCAACCCCGGCGCTTACAATCAAAACTTCCTGTCTGTTCTGCGGGTTTCGAGTTCGAGGCTTATGTCTCAAGGCATTGGCTGCAACGTGGGAATCTTTTTGCGTTGCGCTATGCCGCGACCGAAAGAAGCGGCTCGAGGTATGGCGGCGGACATAACGCGAGGCATGGTTCCGGCCGAGCTCTTATCCGTTGCAAACCTCACGGTTCCGGGCCCATGCCCCGCGTACGGATAATAAGCTAGCCGTTTTGTCTGGATTCGTCGTTGCGCCAGGGCAGCTACATTCGAGGTGCCCGGTCGCGAGCAAGCAACTCCCGATTGGCCCGTTCCAGGACAACTACCCGGCGGTACCAGCTTCGACGGCAAGCACGTTACCAGGATTCGCCGGGGGGAGCTTGTGCGACCCTTGGGAGCGCAGATCTCCAGATGTCTCGACGATGGTCACGGGGCCAGAGGCAAGACCAGGCGAGAAGCGGGATAGATGCGCACGGTAGCCTTGACAAAATCGTCGGGTGAGGCGGTCATGATGTTGGGGAGAAACTTTTGTGGGTTGCGATCGTAGAGAGGGAACCACGTGTTTTGCACCTGGACTTTGATGCGATGACCCTTGAGAAAGGCGTGATCGGCAGCGTGCAGGCTGAAGCGGTATTCGAGCACTTCGTTAGCAAGGATGGCTTCGGGGTGTTCAAAGCTCTTGCGATAACGGCCACGAAAAATTTCCCCATTGACCATGAGCTGGTACCCGGCCATGTCGGGCCGAGACGCATCTGAAGTGGAGGTTGCCGAGTGGGCTGAGGAACTCGCTGGCGCCGCCTCAGGATATTCATCGATCAGCTTCACCACCCAGTCCGCGTCCGTGCCCGACGTGGAGGCGAACAGATCGACGATCACATCCCCTGCTACGGTAAGATCGCGATCGAGAGGCGGGGTCGTCCAAGTGGCGACATCGGGACGGCCAGAAACGAAACGCTGGTCCTCGACCATCCAGGTGTACCACTTGGACCCTTCCGCGTAAGTGGCTTGAATCGGCCGATGGCGATACGGTACGGGATCGGCGGGATCGGAGACATACTCGCGATAGTTTGGGACGCCTTTTTTATTCCGCGCGGAGTTTTTCGGTTCCGATGAAGAAAAAAGCAGCAAACCGTCCGCGGAGAGGTAGAGATTCTGTGCTTTGCTCTCCACCGGCGGCCAGTGCGTATATTCGCGCCAGCGATTGCTGCCACTTTCAAACGCAGCGGCGTCTTTCAGGCTGAATCCGTTTTCATCTTTAAGGTAGTGGGCGAAGAACGGCGCCTCATAGCTCCTGCGAAACTCGTCGGTAGTGGGTTCGCCGAAATAAATTTCTCCCAGATGACGCGTGGTGTCGCCCCACTGTCCGTGGTTCCATGGACCGATAACCAGAAAGTTTTCATGAGACGGATCATGAAGCTCGAGCCTCGCGTAGGCTTCTTGCGGGCCAAACAGGTCTTCTTGATCCCAGAAGCCGCCGACGAAAAGGGTGGGGACTGCGGACTGGTTGAGATGCCACTCCACGCCACGGGCGCGCCAGAACTCATCGTAGGCAGGGTGCTGGAGAAAAGCGACACCGGTGGGGAGTTTGTCGACGCCATCGCGCTTGGCGGCGGCTGCGAACGAGGCGGAGCGGAGAAAGAAATCGTAGGCATCCTCGTCGAGCGTCGCAAACGCGTTTTCTTTGGAGCTTTCCATTCCGAGCGTGTAGTCGTAGCCGTAAGTTTCGCGGAAAGCGCCATTGTGAAAGAAATCGTCGCCCATCCAGACGTCAATCATAGGAGCCTGGGGAGAGATGGCTTTTACGGCGGGGTGTGGATCAATGCCGGCGGCCATGGCGAGAAAACCCGGGTAGGAGACACCGAAGACTCCCACGCGGCCGTTGTTGTTAGGAATGTTCTTGAGGAGCCAGTCCACGGTGTCATAAGTATCGGTGCTTTCGTCAACGAGCTTCGGATCGCGGTGATCAGCCATAGGACGGCTCATGACGAAAGTGCCCTCCGATTTGAAGCGGCCGCGAATATCCTCGAAAACAAAAATGTAACGGCTGGCAGCGAGCTCCGGCTGTCGGGGATTGATGGACTCGGGCGTGTTCCCGTCCACGCCATAGGGAGTGCGCTCCATGAGGAAGGGAAGCGGAGTGGTGTAATCCTTGGGGCGCAAGATGACGGCGTGAAGCTTGATGCCGTCGCGCACGGGGATCATGACTTCCTGGCGCGTGTATTCGACCTTGTTAAATGGGAGAGGCTGATCGCTGATCTTGCTCGCGTGCTCGCTACTCTCCGCGGGGCTGGGGCGGTCGTTACGTTCCACAACGATGCGGTTGAAGCCGATTACTTTTCCGTCTGTGGAGCGAAGGAACTTGAACTTCACGGAAACATTTAGAGCGGCGAAAGTGTCTTCGGATTCCGCGAGAAGTTCGACTTTCCGCGTGCGGAGGGATTCTATAAAGACGCGGGAGCCCTCCAGAGAGACGGAGCGAATGAGGTCGGGATCATCGTCGAAAACATACTGCCCGACGAAAGCGGCCAGCTTGTCCGCAGGGATCTCGAATTTTGGCTGTGGAGCCGCCTCTTGCGCGATGGTGGCTGCGGGGCAAGCGCACAAAAAAAGCAGATAACCAACACCAGGACATGAACGTGCCATAGAGCCATCCTTTCGAACGGGGATTATCGTATTGGATTCGATCAAAATAAAAAAGAAGTAAGCTCGAACGAAATTACGGTGAGGAGAATTCGCTCGGGCAGGGAAGAGCACGAGCAATCCTTCAACCGCGGATGGACTGCGCAAAGAATAAGCCCAAGCGCCAGCGTGCTCGAGCAGGACCGATGGACGCTTACCGGGATCTGCGCCGACGATCCCGGAATAACGCCTGCGCAGTGCGGCTCGCATCGATAATTCGAAACCTTCGGAATATCAATTCCGTATTGCGTCGGAAAAAACCTCGTCATCAACTTTGCCTCCGGTGTTTCGCATCGCCCAAGCTCGTACCAAAAGCCCACCCGTCCGCGAAGCTCGCTTAGGAGGCCCTTGCCAGCGATAAGACGCAAGGCGATTTGTCAAATTCTAGGGAAACTCAGACAGCCTGGGCAAAAGGAGAGAGGCGCTCGGTAAGATCACAAGCGCCTCCTCTACTGCGTCAGCGTAAATCGTACCTCACTGGATCACCTCCTTCTCGGCAAGAGCGCCGATATCGACGAGATGTCGATTGATGCGAGTATAACTCCGCATGAGAGAGAAGCAGGACGTATTTCCTTTAGCTCTCGGTTGGGCGGCGACTCGTGGTGGCAGTCGAACCCACGCGCCATTTCGTGAGCACGCGCCGGCCAATGCCTGGTTCGTTCTGATTGCCGGACAGGTTCGTAGCGGGAAGGGGAGTGGCGGAGATTTTTTTGTCGTCGTCAAAAACCCGCGACAGCGGCAGCTTCGGTCGGACACGTGTCAAATATTGTCAGGAGCCTGGCGAGTTCCAAGGCTTGCTTGAAGTTCGGGCCGAGATTCGAAAGCTTAAGCCGTCCGCCTTGGGCTTTTGTCTTTCGATGCGCTTCGATCAATGCGCCGAGGCCCGCGCTGTCAACATAATTGACGTGCTCGAGATTAACGACAATTCTTGTCGCGCCTAATGACAGAAGATTGTCAACGGTTGTACGAAACCCGCTGCTCTCTTCTCCGAGCACAAGACGCCCTCTAAGTGCCAGAAGGTAAATGCCGTTCATTTCACGCTGTGTAATTTCTAAGGGCACCGTCACCTCCCCATCCGCCGATATGTGGATTGCCGGGGGTTCATACATGATAGCTCCCCGACCTCCAACACCAAAAGCAGAACGCACTCGAGCAGGAGCAGAATCCCGCATTGCGCACTTTTATATTGCGTCGCCAAACCTCCCAAGTGGCTCTTCGTGGCAACTTCAGCGATTTTGCCCCTTCGAGGGAGTCGTTGCATTGTGGCAGGTCCATCGGTCATGGAATCGCCCGCGAGATCTCGTATTCGATCACAGCCGGATCATTCGGATGAGGCTCAGTTCGCCCGGTTCGAGCGAACCCAAGTCGTTGGTAGAAACAAATCGCGGGTTCGTTATGGCTCGTAACCATCAACTGCAAGATCCGGGCATTGCGACTTCGGGCCCAGTTGAGGACCTCCTTCACCAATAAACGACCGATACCCCGCTGACGATGCGTTGGAGCCGTCCACATGGAGATGAGATAGGCACGCGTCGGATCATTTTCATCGAGAAATGAGCCAGCGATGCCGCACGCAATATCCCTATCCATCGCGAGAAACCAGCCCCGCTCTCGCCATTCCATCGTTCGACGCGCTTGATCCAGTCAGAGTCGGTGAGCTGAGCTTCCTCTGCATACGTCGAGCCGAATGCGTGGGGGGCATCCTGCAAAGCGCGAAAGCGAACAGCTTTGAAGAGGAAGGTATTCAACGCCGTAATGGGCTCGATAGAGATCACCGAAGATTCCATCCTTAGGTCTGAGTCTGCGCCCTGGGAGAACGAGATGCCGGGGCGATAAGGGCGCGAACCATCTGCAAAGTTTACGACAAAAATTTCTTGGAGCTTCTATCGGCGATCTAACCAGGCGCTGACCGGTCTAAGAAGGTCCAATTCGCGACTCCGGGCTATCATTACTCGACCAATGCCGCTCACTTCAGACCAGATGCTCGGAGCTTACGGAATTGTCTCGCCGCTCGGTGCGGGGGCATGGGCGTTGTTTAGCGGGCTCTGATTGGTCCTTTCCACACGGCGTGATAGCAGGAGGTCACCATGCGTCGAGATCGGGCGCTAAAGGTTGTGCTGGTTTTGCTGGGACTCCTCTTTGTGGCCGCCGTCTATCCCATGGTAGGCGGCGTCTTGCATCCCGATCAGTCGGATACGGGCGACACGATGATGGCGAGCATCTATGCCACCCTCGGAGTCTTCCTGCTACTGGCGGTGCGCAACCCGTCCGCGCATCGCAGTCTCATCGCCTTTGCCGCATGGTCCAGCCTTGCGCACGCCGTTGTTATGTCGCTCTTAGCCATCCCGATTGCCACCGAACGCATGGGCTTTCTCATTGGGTCGGCCGTGCTGGTTATCATCGGCGCAACCCTGATCGCGCTGGCTCCGGCAAAGCCGTCAGGAGAGCCGTCAGCAGCAGCCGTTGCGTAGGCTCGCACGCTCGAAAACGCCGGGCCCCCTCACGCCCTCTTGATGCTAGCCCAGGCCGAGTCCCAAAAATGGCAGTAATTGCTGCGAATCTACGAAAAACCTGGTCCGTGCCAGAAGAGTCGCCTCCTACGAGAAGTTCGTCCCGCTAGGCGCTACGGCGACTAGCTCGTTCATCGGTAGTTTCTCTTTTCACCCATCCGGAATTGTAGTACATTGGCTTTCACGTTGGAGACCAGGTCGTGAGTCACTGCGGGCGCAGTCTCGTCGCGGTAGTCTTGGCGATGGGCTTTCTTGTGCCGGTCGCATTGTCGCAAAAGCCCCCGGCTCCTGCACCTCCGCCCTCAAAACCAACCCAGCCTGTTACTACCACCCCTTTGAGTTCGCAACCAACGCAACGCGGCGTGGAGGACGATCTGGTGTTGTTTCTCCGTGGCCGGATTGCGACGAACGACGGCACATCGCTTCCAAACGACACCTTGGTGGAGCGGGTTTGCAACGCGACTGTGCGTCAACAGGTGTATGCGACACTCCATGGCGACTTCAGCATGCAAATGGAATCGAGATTTGATTCCTTCCTTGACGCAAGTGCTGGCCCGGCTTCGCGAGAGGGCGTGGCTAGGAGGGACCCGACCGGAGGAATTCCACGGCGCGATCTGATGAATTGTGAGCTGCGGGCTTCGGCTGCAGGTTTTCGTTCGGGTAGCATCACCCTTTTGGACCTGACCCCTTCCGCCAGCGTCATAGATGTGGGCGCGATCGTGGTCGAGAGAGCTGCAAAGATTAAAGGTATGACTCTCAGCGCTACCCCCTACAAGGCACCGGCAAATGCCAGAAAGGCCTATGAAAAAGGCCTCGAGGCCGAGAGGAATGGGAAAGTTACCGAGGCACACAAGTTTTTTGAACAGGCATTAGCGATCTACCCAAGGTACGCGAGCGCCTGGTTTCAGTTGGGCACGGTTTTGGAGAAAGAGAACCAGAAGGATTCGGCTCGCGCGGCGTATACACGAGCTGCCGACATCGATACGAGGTTTCTGCCGCCATATCTGTCGCTTGCGGCAATGGCGTACGAAGCAGGAAATTGGACCGATGTCCTTCAATTTACAAATCACATCATCGATCACGATCTTCTGAATCATGGTGACCTCGGCGCTGGTTATGTCTTGGATCTCGATGAATTGTATCCCGCAGAGGCCTATTTCTTTAACGCCATGGCCAATTACAAGCTCAACCACATCCAAGAGGCCGAGAAGAGCGCGCTCAAGGCGGAACACGTGGATTTGCTCACTAATTTTCCGCAGCTGCATCTGTTACTGGCTGAAATCTTTGCTCGCAAGAGGAGCTACGCCGGTGCCATATCGGAGTTAAAAGCCTACCTGGACTTAGCTCCGCATGCCAAAGACGCGGGTCAGGTACGAGAGCGGTTGGCGGAATTGGAGAGACTGAACCGCTCGGCACCCACCGGCGAAAAACCCGTTCAGAACTGAGCATCTTCGCTCGCAGTCACCTGCCCCAGGGCAACGCCGCCGGGATGTGAGATGCGCGCCTCGGCCGCATCCAGAGAGGACATCCGTCGGAGCCGATGAGTCGCCCTTTCCCAACCTACCCTCCAGCCTCTGCTTCCTCCCTTTCAACTCTTTCCTTTCGCTTCCACTTCCACCGGCATATGACTGAGCTTCTCGTAGATTCGCCTGCGCCGGCGCACAGGCCACCAATCGTAAAGATAGATTTGCATCGGCCGCCACATGGCCACCCAACCGGCAATTGTTAGGCTCTCCCTCGCAACAACTGCCCAAGTGCCTCCCGCATGGCCTAACAACACCTTGCTGAGCACCAGGCACGTGGAGAGGAACACCAACCCGATGACCAGGCTGATCCTGCCTTGCTCGAGCAGGCGCTTGAACTCCAAGTCCGCAATCTCCGCGCGGTGCGCAAAGTAGTTGTGCACCGCGGTTTTGATGGGTTCCTTTGGGTCTTCGGCGGGCCACTGCTCCAGGTAGATATGCAGTCGGACCGGATCGTCCCGGGGAAATTCCTGGGCCCAGCTCACGATGAACTCTTCCGCGTCCGCGTCCAAGTCTTTCTCGATGAACGGTGAAGGATCCATCGAATTGAACAGTTGGCTCACGTCGTGGAGCTTCAGCCGGATGTAATGGGTATGTCCCCGTTCCGTGGCGTCCTTTCTCAGCCGAAAAAAGCGCATCAGGAATCCTTGTCCTCGCTAGCGCCGCTAGTTTGGCATGGTCCCCCTCTGGTTCCTACGCTCTCCCGTAGCTTCCCAAGATAAAGGGGGCCGCTACTGCGAGCGGGTGCCGGTCATCTCGGCGCGAATTACCAACCACTGACTCGTGGAGAGGCCCACAAACTGGAATGGAAAGGTTTTTCCTACTACCTATAGGGACGGCTTGCTCGTTGTCGGGCATCCGCGATGAGTTCAATCAGTCTTGGGGTTGTCTTTTTCGGTTGACCATCGCGGCAAAGCGATGACGCATCCGACGAGGACGTCTTGCAGTCGCAATCCTCGGATGCTGGAAAAGCTAAACGCCTGCTGTACTTGTAAGCTAAGCCGAAGATCTGTGATGCTGTCTGGCAAAACGGCCAACGAATCGCCGTCAAGAGTCCGGATGGCCATCACCAACTCTGGAGTACCAGCAGGCCAGTGGAGTGGCTCAATGCGTCCATCGGCCGTCATGACGCAATTCCGTAGCGTCCCACCGCAAGCGGTGTCGGCGTGACATTCCTGGTTTGAACCGGAATCAAAACAAAATCGTAAGCGGATTTCGCGGTAGGTTTCCACCGGGATATTCGCATTCTCTACCAATATCTCCGATAGAGAATTGCCCACCAAATCCATGTGCCGGGGTTCGTTAGCCAGCTCAGGCGCAATCTCGAGCCAATCCTTGCTTGTGTCATCTGTCCCGCTCGAAAGGAGCTGAACGCTTTGCATTGTGACAAACACATGTTCCACGCGAGCGTCGGCCGTACAGGTTTCGCAGACAGCTGACTTGAGTGCAACCACATTGATCGCCGCCCTCGGTTGTGGAAGCGAACAAGGTGGAGGCGGATTCCCGGCTTGCACGGTTACAACACCGATGCCATTGTTGAAGACGCCGACAAAGCAGGAATTGCTGCAGCCTGCGAAACCGATCGCAGCGAGGATCGCACCATAACAAAACATATTTCGCAGACGAGCGCTGTCGAACCGCATGGATCTACCCGCGTGGAGTCCGAACTGCGTCGAACTTACCAAACAATCTACAATTGCAGGGTTTATGCATACTGTCAAAAATAGCAGCAGGTTTCTTCGTGTTTTAGAGCCGACTGCGGAGGTAGGGATTGCGGCAAATCGCCCTTACCCTGGTAAGTCGCCCACAGCGCGTGAGGTCTTACCCGATGCGCCGTAAGGCTCCGTTCCCGGCAGGCACTTGGCAAAAATCAGCCAAAATGCAGGTATGTTTAGGGTTTTCAACTGGTTACAGGATGGGATCAATATCCTGCAATGTCCCGATATGACCTGTTATGACCGATCAATTTGGCAACAATCGGCAACACTAAGCCTCGCTACGAATTCCTCAATCTCTCGGCCAGTCGCCTTGACACGTAGAAGCGTTTTAGACGGTGCCATTCCGGGAATATGTGCGAGACGACAGAATCCGCTCCGTAAACAGCCTGCAAAAGGGGCAGGCGGCGGTGACCCCGAATGGGAGTGCGAATATCAGACGCAGGGCCGTGCCTTGCCGCTTCTTCTCAAGAAGTGCCTTGTAGGTCTGGTGACGGATGTTGCTGCCACTCGATGGATTGTCTCCAGGCGTAGTCTGGATTCGGCAGAGCAAGGACCAGAATCAAAACAACAATCGCCAGGATTTCTAATACCCACAGCAACCCATATAAAGCCCGGTTGGTTTTCGTCGCACCGATCTCGCCCAGGTCCACCACTTCGCCCGGTGCCGTGTTTTTGCAGGGTGCTATTTGGGAACATAATCCACATCGCATTGATGTATGCTTTTTGATCCATTATTTCCTCTGGTCGGCCCGGTAGGATTCGAACCTACACTCCTGTTAGGGAACACGGTCCTAAGCCGTGCGCGTCTGCCGTTCCGCCACGGGCCGAAACTTTACTTCATTGTGTCGCTTTCCATTACTTCTTCTTCCCTATAAACTTGCATACATCTTTCATAGCATTGTCAGGTTTCCTGGTGCTCGTATGGAACAGCACATCACCAGATGGAGATTGTAGTGTGAATTCGTAACGAACATCGGTATCCGAGGCTTCCAGTACGTAGTCAGCCTTGGAAATATCCGACGTGAAGAGTATCCCGGAACATTTTCTGTCCAGCCCCTGAGCGACGAGAGACATGGGTAGAGTTGAACGTGGTGAAAGAGCAATACGTGTCTGATTTTGTCCCTTCAAACAAACGGTGAATAGCAACAGCATGAACAATAGTTTCGTCACCCGCATGACGGAGTTCCTTTTCTCCCACAGTAAGTAGTGGGCTACTCTTTCGAAAGATGCACCAGTTCTAAGGTGCGAACGGGGTCTATCTGTACCCCCTCACATGCTTCAGTTTTTCAGCCCCGCGCACGCTTCTGAAGCTGGCCGACGGTACAGGTGTGCCCGGGTTGTTATTTTTTGCAGTGGTGGAGGGATTCATGTCTTTGAACCCCTCGTTCGCATTAGCACATCGTTTATGTCTGCACACTGAACGACCACAAGAAGTTGATGAGCGGACCATGGTGAAATCAATTCGACCGAACCTGACCCTCCTGCCGCAAAGAAAGGCCGACTTCATCGAACCAATGGACTGCGCTCCCGTCCCAAAGCTGATCGACGGGCCGGAATGGGTTTACGAAATCAAACTCGACGGCTACTGCGCTGTCGGGGTCAAATCTGATCGCGGGGTGAATGTGTTGTCGCGACAGCACAGCCACGGGTTCCACAATGAAACGTTTCTTGCTGAAACGAGAATCAGGGCGCCGCCGTCTAAGGTTTTGGGAACGGTGATTTAACGGCGGATTGAATGTAGTTGTCGGAGGCCACCCATGTACCACACTCCCAAGTCCGTAGTTTCCGCGCTTGCCGTCACGCTTCTTGTTTGGCCCTGTTCCGCCGCATTCGGCACACACCTTTCTGACCAAGCTGTGCGCGAGGCGTATTTCCTCGGCCAACGGAACGACGAAAGAACTGCTCAGTTCCTGGAAAGCTACCTCCGCCGTCTACCCATGCCGCAATCCGGCCTGTACGTTTCCGAAATCGAACTCTTCACCCCTTATGCTGAAGCCGTCGACCTCTCTCGTCAGCATACAGTCGGCTACAGTGCACAACAGGCTACCCAGGAGTACCGTGATCGTGGTGATGTTTTTCGCCTGCGAGTGCGCGTCTTTTTCACCGACACGTACTCCTCGTCCACTTATGCCCAAACCGCGACGCAAAAGGATTCAAAGCTTCGGAAGGATGTCCGGTCTCATTCCGATGGTGGGCAGGGTTTTCAGGTTCAACTTTGGCAAGGGGACAGGCTCATCGAACCCTTGGAGCTTCCCGGCATACCAGTCTTCCGCAGCTACACGGTCGGCGACGCGTACTTTGGCTTCGACGTTGTTCTGCACTACGACGGGGACGAGATTGCTCCGGACAACGCCAAAGTGGTAGTCCTTACGGCAGATGGTCAACGGATCGCTGCCGAGTTCGATCTGGCGAAGCTCCCGTAAGTCTTCCAACCTGTATTGAGAAAATCCGCTCCCTCGCATCCCCTGCGATGCCTTTTGTCAATCTGCCGGACACGCACAAGTCTCGATGGGGCGACGAATTGACTGCCGAGAAAACGAAAGAATGTGTTTGGCTTCGACCGGAGGCAGTCGCCCAAATAGAATTTTTGGAGTGGACAGAGGCAGATCGGCTCAGGCATTCAAAGTTCGTTGGACTGCGCGAGGTGCGCGAGGATAAGAATCCGAGAGATGTGGTTAAGGAGGTGTAGATTTTGGCGGTTCAAGTCCGCCCGGTTCCGTTCCACTGCTCGGCATTTCAATTAAGGGTTAGGAAATCGGTTCTAGCGACATTTTGTCTTCACGAAGTCTGTACTTTCGCACGATCTTTTCCTCGTAGCGAGGCTTGTTCGGCATCGAAAGCACGGTGAAATCTAGTTCAAGGCATCCGTGTCGCAACTTTTCGACCGAGAAACTGCAACCGACCAACAGAAGTGTACCATTGGGAACCACGTCTTGAGGTTCATCAGGCGAACTGCAAATTTCACCGCCTCCCTCAGTAGTGACCCTATATCGGTATCGAAACGGCACCAAATTTGTTGAAAGTATATCTACGCTTACAGCGCCCAGTATAACTGGGCTAAGGCTAACAGCAATCTTCGGCTGCTCATTGCTTTTCCGTGCAGTTTCAGCCCGTGCCCTGTTTCGGAAGATCATTTCATCGTTAAAGGAACGATTCTTAGCAGTTAGAAAATTGGCGGTAAATTTGAGAAGATTTTGAATCCCATCCGTTTCAAGCTGTCGTGCGGCTACCTCATTATTGTGTGCTACGACATCTGAGCCGATGTACAAAAACAGGAAGGCAGTGGCGACGACCTCTAGTTTCTTCTTCAGAGGTCTTAGCAAACAGCCACGCTGAAAAGGGTGTCTTCATAGGTCCCACAAAAATAAGCGCTTACACGAGGGAGAATCCAAAATAATTTCTTGTGGGTTTTCGGCCGGGCCGTTTTCTGATTCAAGAGCAGGCGGCACATTTCGGCTCTTGAGTTGCAGTTCCAAGGTTACGGGCTGCATGTGGTTGAGGTCCTCGCATAGGTGCCGGGCAGCATAGTCGATTTCGCGATTCGTAGATCCGCTACCATGTCCAGTAGGACCCACAAGAAATTTTCTTAAAACGCGCGAGAAGGTGGCTGTTTGCTAAGACCTCTGTTCTTTAGCCGATGACCTTCTGCTAGGCTAATCGCAACGAGTTCTGCGATTCCGCAAATCGATAAAAACACCAATCCAACGATACGCCAAACGTCCTCTACGTGAATGAAGGGATTGTCGAACACACGACCCTCCTATTCCCTCAATCTACCTTAATTGCCGTACATCTGCTTGAACCTCGCCGCCCACCGAATGAAAATTTGCCGTTGCCATTTGCTCCCGGCATCGGGGTCCGGGCTTAAATCACGTGGAGAGATCGATTCGACTTGAACTGTTGGTATCCCGCACGACGTCGACGACGTGGGGGCTTGGGAAGCGTCAATACGAACGTACGAACGCATGGCCCCCCTTCTACAGAGGGCTGGACAGAGGAAGGTGCCTACCAACGCGTCCTTTCCACCCCCTCAAAATTTAGGTATTCACCCGATGGATGTTGCTTTGAAAACCTGCAAATTGGAGGGAGCCAGCCACGCTGAAATCTGGATGGCCTATATGTCCAACGAACTTAAGACGCTTTGGAAACGCTCGTCCTCGTACTGGCGCAGTGTCCACTCACGAAAGTGGCTTGCAGTAAATCGCCGCGTGCGCCTGCCTTTCTGCGTCCTCAAAGTACTCGGCGATGTCCTCGACGATGGAGAGCTTCATTTCATAGAGAGGGCGCGAACGTTTGAAGCCGCGAGACGACGTATCGGAGCACTCGCAGGGGTCAGGCCAGGTCAATACGTGATTTACAACGGGGAAACAGGCGAACGGGTTTCCATTGTTGCAGGTGGAAAGCGTGGCCAATCAGCTTTGGGGGATTCTATGTCGGCTTTGACTGGACGGTTTACCTGAGTCATCGGCGCGAAGCTCGGCCCCGCATTGTCGGCACTTCGGATTTCCGGACTGGGAGCCTGCAAGATTTTATCGAGCAAGAAAGTGTATAGCTCAGTCAGTTCTCTGCAAGCTGGACATGCAACTTTTATTTTGCCAAAGATGAAGATGATTCGGAATAGGTTTGGGCCAGACAACGCGGAAATGGTTCTCGCAGCCTGTATGCTGTCTGAAAAATGCTGATTTTCAAGGCATTTATGAAAACACAGAAATCGTCAGTGTTTTCGCGCCCTCGAAATATACGCTCAAATCGGGCTTACATGTAGCAGAACGTAGCATGTTGGCTAAGGACGCAGGCGGGTCTCCTGGCTATCGGGCTTGTTCAAACCCACGCTTAACCCACCGCACAAGAAACAAAATGAGGTAGACGAACCCCCAAGGCGAGTGGTACGGGAAAGAAGGCGATCAGTGCAGCCTCTTCATTGGCACCACGCACACCGAGATCCAGGGTGCTCATGTAGGTTACTCCGTAGGCAACGAGAATCCAAAAGACTGATAGGATGATTCCAATTCTCTTCCAGCCGTTAAGCATCTTTGGAACGTACATGTTTCTCCGTTTAATTTACGGTCGCTTTTTCTTCCAACGTCTCCCATTCAGGGAATAACCACTCCGCCCTGGAGAGATGCCAGAATCCGCATTTTCCGCACAGGTGTGCAGCGTCCCCACGATACACCGGATGATTCTTCGGGTCGCCAGCGGAAGCCTCAGCCTCTTCTCTGGTACGGAACCAGGCTCGTTCTGTCCCGTTTGAGCGTTTGCAATGCTTGGTTTCTGTCATGAAGCTGTCCGTTCACCCTTTAATTGCGAATCTAACGAGCCGATAGAAGAGTCACACGATAATTCCCGCTGGAAATCCCCAGAGACTCAAAACAGCCGCTTTGCAACGGCGTTGTATCATGTGATATACGGTGAAACGACTGACCGTTCCCGCTGAGAAGTGGCAGAAGCCGCATAAACGCTGAGGTTTTTAGGGATCTCGTTTGCTAGGTCTTTTCCGCCAAAGATTAGGGACTTGACGACGCCCACCTCGTGGGTCTACGCTCTCGAGCAAGTAGCCACAGCGCAAGCTGACTTTCAAATGGTTTAAGAACGTCCGGCGCTCCGCACCAGAGCCATCATTGACGCCGATGCAGGAGGCCCGGAGAGGTGTAGCAGTGTATCGGGCGTATGGCATTTTCGAGGTCATGCCTGATGGTTCCTCTGTAAAGAGGGCCGCCGTCACCGGTCTGGAGTTTGCCAAGTTATCCCTCGAAGAGCTATCGAAACGCACTAGCAATGAATGCTTTGCCGCCGATAGAAACACACACCAAGTTGTCGCGCAGATGAATATGCCCCTGGCAGGGCGATCCATCAAGCGGATTTTCCAGATTGCCTACGATGAAGAATCAAGACTTCAGAGAGCTGAACTGCTTTTGGGCTGTGGCTATGGCGTCATCTCGGTGTTGGGCAACGAAGCCGCCAAAGTTCTTTTAAGCTCGATTCAGCATTACGACCTCTTCATCGTCGGTCACGCTGCACCTGAAGAGACCAGAAGAGAAATGGTTGGTTGGCTCAAGGTGAAATACCCGGAAGTCGAAATCCTTGCCTTGAATCCGCCTCATCAACAAGTCCTCAGAGCAGATTACAACGTGAGACTGAACGGTCCGGAGAACTGGCTGCCGATTGTCGCTCAACTATTAGTGGATTCCCCTGATAGTCTAGGGTCGAGCAACGCTTCCACCAGCGGCGCGTGATTAGGAGGCATTATGCCAACACCTCAGCCCGCCAAACAACTTCACGCGCTTTGCCACGAACATCATATTGAAATGAGGCTGACCGAGGTTCTCATAAAAACCGAGGGTGCGCCAACGCACACGTCAACGTATGCGTGTCCGGAACCAGATTGCGCCGTCAGCTACACGCCATCAAAAGGATACTTCCTTGCCGCTAAGCACGGACAGGTCGAACACGATATGACTCCTCGCGTCACATGCCGCCGTGACGGTCAACGGATGTATCTTGCGGAAATTAATCCAGAGAAAAGGGCCTTCCGGCTGTGGCGATGCCCGCTATGTGATTCCATTCGCACCAACGAAGAAGGCCTTGTGAACGAGCTCCCGACACCACTGCTGCTTAGGCCCTAGGCGTAAGAGCAGAAACGTGGCCGCTTGGCACCCAGAACCGATTGCACCCACGCTTCTTGAAAGGTGATCACCATCAGAGCTAAGGCGGCTTTTGCCATTCCTCAACGCGCTCGTCAAGTTGGAGCCCAATAGCAAATTTCCCTTTCCCCAGAAATTGACAGTAAACTACCCGGGCCTGCAACTTCAGGTGCTCCTCTGGTGCATCCAAACTCACAAGCTTCCCCGGAGAGCAAATTGAATCGGTAATCACCCGCGCGCCTCGAAGGCTCACGTTTTCTGTGATCGCCTCAACTTTCGCAACCGGCGATTCTCCCACGTGCAAGAGTTCTACGACTTCTATCTTTGCAATCCGGTGTTCGACTCGGCCAGTCGGCAGAAACATTCGGCCGCCCACACTTCTCACTCCTTTCGGGTATGCTGGCCGGGCTGGTGGGGGCGTGGGAACGTTGGGACTCCCTGTCCCCGGCGCTCAAACCACTCTGGACTCAACTCAAGATATTCCGATGATTCCCTCCAAAAACTGAAGTGACCAAAGCCATGAGGGACATTACCCTCTTGCCCCCTTGAAAGTCTCTAGAGACGCCTGCCCCATGTCAATCCGCAAAAGACCTGCGCGCAGTCCCATCCTGCGCCACTGCAGATTCCTTCCGCAGGTTCCATCTTTTTGCCCTTCCTGCCGAAAATCTGCGCCTGGACCGCCCGCTTCTCCTGGATCAAGGGTCTCCCGCTTCGCTCCGATAAACGCGAAAACCACGCGCCCTTGACAGCGCGGCGGCCAGGCGCGCCCGCGCCCCCAGCGACCCTGAACGCCCAAGGCTCCGAGGTGAGTAATTCTCCTGTAGCTGCTGGCTCGGGAATCAATCACAGCGTCAGCTCACGGGTAGTCAACGAGAACTTCGGCCAGCCAGCGGCTACTGCTCAGGCACAAGCCCAGCTAGGTCGTGTAGCTCAAGCGTCCTACCAGTGTTAGCGCCGGTTTAAAAGGGATCCACTTTCGCCGGTTTGGGTTGAGCCACTTGGCCCGGCGGCGAGTTTGGAACACACCCATGGGCTTCCTGTTGCGCAAGAACAAGCAGGCTTGATTTCTAGTTTTTCCCGTGCAACGTCGATCTTTACTTCATGAGCCATCCTCCCGCGCCGCCAGCAGGAGCAGGAGTTGTGGAACACCGGCAGTGTTTTGTGTCCATCTTGACCGACTCGATGACCAGGTACAGTTTGTCCGCACTGTTGACCTTTCCCGACACGCAGTAGTATTGGCCTGGCGTGATCTGTTGGGATTTGTTGAAGTCGTATAGGCGGTAGACCCGGTGGGTAGAGTGATCTTGCATGAGGAACACGACACAGGTTCGGTATTCTGTCCGCGAGAGCAAACGAGCGAGTTTGGCGCTGGAGTTGAACATCGAAAGCCAAGAACGGAAATTAGTTAAACTCCTGCCGACGAATTTAAATCGAAGCGCGGCGGCGTGCAAGATTTAGAAACTAATTTAGAATTCTTACCGCGTCCTTACCAGCGGGGCTCTGGATCACTGGCCCCGGCCAAAACCGGCGAGAATGGCGCCGTTTTTCACTGGCGCTAACATCCCTACCAGCGGCCACCAAGGGCTAACATTGCGTTTTGCGGTACAGACACAATCGCTATCCAAGAAACTTTGAGCGGCGGCGGTGGCCTGTTCTTTCAGCATGACAACGGGAATAGTGCAGCGGTCGTGCAATTCTCTAACGATGCGATCAAGGGAGCTGAGAATAAGGAAGCTGTTGTCAAAGCTGCCATAATCTACCGCGATGGGGCGAAAGAACTACTGCGGGTTATAGGTAGCTGGCTAGGGCAAGACAGAGCAGATGTTCGCTTCCAAGTTGATTCTTCGCACACGCTCATAATCGGTTTCATTCTAGGAGACGACTTTTGTGTCCTTGAAAAAAACGAGGTTTTTGGGCATCGGCGACAGTTCTGGGTTAATGACCTACACCGTTTGGGTAAACCCGAGAGGCTTACAGCTTTAGTTCGTTTGACAGCAGCGACTTCTGGGTATTGCTTTTTTGAAGACGCGTTTGAAGTCACCACGAACCCCCTGAAGATTTCCAACCCTTCTGCCCCCACGGCGGGTAGCTGAAGGAATGCGTCTGGCTTCGCCCGGAGGCCGTCGCACAGATTGAGTTCTTGGAGTGGACGGAAGCAGATCGGCTGCGGCATTCGAAGTTTGCCGGGTTGCGCGAGGACAAAAGCGCCCGACTTGTGGTTAAGGAGCACGTCGGAGAAGCCTGATCGGTACTGGCCCCCACTTTACCGGTAAGCGCGTTTGCACTGAGAACCCTTGCGAGTTCAGAGTACGTCTGGAAACGCTAGACCCTAGGTGATTTCACTGCACTACATCTTGCTTTCCGGGAGCTTTGGTTTGGTTTCCACCCACCCTCACGGACCCGGCCTTTTTTACATCAGCCACGACACCGACGATTTAGCTTAAGATAGCCGCGAGGGATGCATGAGAGCGACGAAGTCTCACAGCACCGGCCTTTCGCTCGAGGGCATGCACAGCACGGTCCCTGTCCCTAGTCATCACGAAGGCTGGTGGAAGCATTGGCGCGCGTTCGTCGGACCTGCGGTCCTGGTAAGCGTCGGCTACATGGACCCCGGCAATTGGGGTACAGACCTAGTAGCCGGTGCTCGGTTCAAGTATGGTCTGCTCTGGGTCGTAGGCTTGGCCAGCCTAATGGCGATTTTCATGCAGATCATCGCCGCGCGGCTTGGTGTCGTCACGGGTAAAGACCTCGCGCAGTGTTGCCGGGATTGGTATCCCAAATGGACGCGCTGGCCAAACTGGCTGATGAGCGAAATTGCAATCGGTGCCTGCGACCTTGCCGAAGTTTTGGGCAGCGCCGTGGCGCTCAACCTCCTTTTCCATATCCCGCTGCTGTGGGCGGTCATTATTACGGGACTGGATGTCCTACTGCTTCTGGCACTGCAGAGCTTTGGTATGCGTACCATCGAAGCGATCGTAGTGCTGTTGATTGCCACGATTGGCATTTGCTATTTCGTTGAGCTATTTGTCTTGCCCCAGACCAAACCGAGCTTTCTCGAAATGGGACGCGCGTTGGTCAGTCCGCACTTGCGCGAAGCGGGGATGTTATACGTCGCGATCGGGATCATTGGTGCGACGGTTATGCCGCACAACCTGTATCTCCATTCGGCGCTCGTGCAGAGCCGCAAGTTGCAGCAAGATGTCCCGTCCATGCGGAAGGCGATTCAGTTCAACACTATCGATTCCACGGTCGCACTTGCGGTCGCTTTTTTCGTCAATGCGGCGATCCTGGTTCTCGCAGCGATTGTTTTCTTCGGGAAGGAAAGTGTCGCGGTAGCTCGCGGACACGTGGTTCACTTCAGCGCCGAGAGCGATTGGATCCGGGTCGCCTATCTGACCCTCGCACCGCTTCTGGGCACAGCACTTGCGAGCACGCTGTTTGCGGTAGCTCTCCTTGCCAGCGGACAAAGCAGCACGATCACCGGAACATTGGCTGGACAAGTGGTGATGGAAGGATTCATGCACTGGAGAATCCGTCCTTGGGTGCGGCGTTTGATCACACGGACGCTCGCAATTCTGCCGGCGGTGTTTGTCATCGGGGTGAGGGGCGACAGTAGCGTCACCGACCTGCTCACTCTAAGCCAGGTAGTGTTGGCTCTGCAGCTTCCTCTTGCCATGTTCCCGCTGCTGCAGTTCACTAGCTCGCGGAACCGTATGGGTCAGTGGGAAAACGGGAAGATTCTTTTGATCGCGGGCTGGGCCAGCGCAATCCTAATCACGGTAATGGATATATTCGGTCTTCCAGATTCCTTCAAAGCTGCTTGGCACGTGATAATGGGCGGGTAGCATTTCTCTCGAACGGCGGCGAGCCATGTACAAAACGATCCTCGTAACACTGGACGGCACTCCGACGGATCGCGCAATCATCGAACACATCAAGCTACTGGCGAAGCTTGCGGGCAGTCGTGTGGTCCTGCTCCATGTGGCTGATGGCTGGGCAGCAAGAACCTATGGACCCGACGCTGTCAGTCAGGAAATTACGGAGGACAAGGCGTATTTGCAGAGTGTGAAAGAAGAGCTTCAATTAAAAGACATACCAGTCGAAGCCGAGATGGCGTACGGGGATCCGCCGCGCGAAATCACGAAGTGGGTGGAACAGAAGCACTGCGATCTCGTGGCAATGAGTACGCATGGCCACCGTTTCCTCGCGGACCTTTTCTTGGGGACAACTGCAAGTCGCGTCCAGCACAACGTTAGCGTACCCGTTCTCCTTCTTCGAGCCAAGTAACCCAGGAATCGGAATGGCAGGATATAGGAGAACGCAGACTGCGACTGATCCCCGCCATGTGGTTCCCCGATGCCCAAAAGGCCAGATGGATGGGCTAACTCCTGGTCGGGTTACCGGAAAAGTTCCTCCCAGTACTCACATGGCCTTACAATCCGGCGCGGTCATGGCAGCTAGATAGCCTTTGCGAGTTAGAATCCCTGCCTTGAAAAAGGGCCCAAACGTGGAACCGATTCAACGTACGCACCGGGGACAAGACGCAACAACCGCTAATGCCAGGCGCGCACCACCAAACCGTGAAATCTCTCTGGCAACTGTGGAACGAACGGCGCTAGACTAGAAATCCCTCCTCTACCTAATCCATCCTCGGAAGTTTCAAATGTTCAAGCGCAACTGCGTCGTTAAATATGCGGACAGCTTTGGAGCCGAGCACGCTGCCAAAGTCGAAGCGGAGTCACTGCTTTCGCAATTCCGCAGACTGTCGGCGTGTCAAAGCGAACACATGACCGGATTCAGATCAGTGGGCTTGATCGCAAGGTCCTTTAGTTTGATTCCAGTGTCCAACCTGATTTGTTCCGTCGTTATCTCCGCCAACTTCTTGCCGAAGTGAAAATTGGAACGACGGTGCGGAAACTGTAGGCCGTGAACGGACTCCCATTGCTCAAAGACCATCATTTGGCTGGACACGGGATGGTTGGGGTCAGCGAGCGAAAGCAATGTTCGCTTCACCGGCAAAAAGGTTGTGGGATCGAACGTGATTTCCGTTTTGTGAGACGTGTCGTTCTTCGTTGTAATCGTGATGACATTCGGCGCGGGGGACGCGAACACGTTCTGAGCATCACGGTCGGCGAGCCACTCCGAATTTAGGCCTCGCAGGTAGTCCTGGGCGAATTGCAACTCGCCGCCGGTGAGATCAGCGACGGTCTTGTCGGGAAGTATTTCCCAACCTGAAGTCCCATCAAAGAAGAGGACATAAGTGTCACCAGGGCCGACTTGGTCGAGGCGAAGATAGTTGGGGCGAATGAGTCGCACTCGCTTGCGCACTATGCCATGCGCCTTTCCTTCATTATCCCAAGTCTCGGCACGCACACATTCTTCGAAGTCGCGAATTGAGGCCATCTTTTCCTCGCCACCCAAGGCGGTCTGCATTTTGTGGAAAAGTTGCAGTCCATCCTGGGCTCTGACTCTGACAGTAAGTGGCGGGAAACAAAAGAAGGCCACGAGCGCGGACGCGATTAGACTTGAGCGTAACGCCATATGAATAATACCGTGCAGCCTCTCGGTTGGATTTCCTGCTTATCTTTCTTGGGCGCTTGCAGCCGTTTTCCAGGAGGCTCTGGTGTTTCCCCTTCGCTTTCGCTGCCCTAAACTTTGCCCACCGCGCTTTCGTCGCCTTCGAAATCCTCGCTCTCGCAGCCGCAGACATTACCCGTTTCTTCACGGCCTAGAATCTTCATCGCTGCTCTTACAGCGTCCAACTGTTGGGCACCTTAGTTGCGTGCTTCTTTAGCTTCGCTTCTGCCTGCCTCAATGCCGCCAAGATATATTCATGAATCCTCCGGGCGGCAACCCTGGCTGACGTTACCCTCGGAGCAAGTCCAGGCCCAAAATGCCAATCTAGTCGCCCCGGTTTAATCCAAAATAACAGAAACACTTCGGGAGTCGAAATGAAAACACGGTTCTTGATGTGCATCGCGCAACTTATGTCTGTCCTCGTTGTGGCGTCCACATCGGCAAACGCTCAATCAGCGCCAACGATCAAGCCGCAGGGAAAAGACATACCGACGATAGCCAAAGCTGCGAGCGGTTCCATCGTGTCAATCGTTATGTCGGACAAAGACGGTAAGCCAATCGCCCAAGGTACCGGATTCATTGTGAGCAAGGATGGTCTCGTCGTCACTAACTATCACGTGATTGCAGAAGGTAGCTCTGCCGTGGTGAAACTACCGGACGGTGCATTTTATGCCGTGGACGGAGTGCTTGCATTTGATAAGGTGCGGGATGTCGCCATCATCAAAGCACACGGCCAGAACTTCCGGATTCTCGCCTTAGGTAATTCAGACCGAGTACAAGTAGGCGAAGAAGTTGTTGCCATCGGCAATCCTCTCTCGCTCGAATCGACGGTCTCGAATGGTATAGTCAGCGGAATCCGTGCGGTTAAGGAGGACAGTGACAAGTATTTGCAGATAACTGCGCCCATCTCTCCCGGCAGCAGCGGTGGACCGTTGTTTAACACGGCTGGCGAAGTGATCGGAATCACTACCTTGCATCTCAAGGGCGGCGAAAACCTCAACTTCGCAATTCCTATCAACGACGCGAAGCGATTGCTTCGCACCAATTCATCAAGACTCCAGAATTTGCCGGACGAACTTGACACGGCCCACACGGGTGAGTCTCCCTCTACCGAGGGCGAGGGACCTCGGGCCACCAGCATTGCTCGGCGCTATTACCAGCAGTTGTTCGATGCTGGGGCTTTCTCTTCGGGGGGGAAAGGCTACCTGTGGACGGCGCCAACTGTGGACTATGTTTGCTTCAGCGATGAGCCAGATTCAGACACATTTTTCACTTTTGTTGCGCATGGCTATGATCAAGAATACGCAGAGGTATATGCAAAATGGTTCAAACTGGTAACAGATAGCTCCTCGGATTTCCAAGAGGTGGAGAAGTACTACCGCCGAATGCAGACAATAGAGCGAACAGCGGATTACCCTTATCTACATTTTTTTTCAGCCGACGAGTTTAATGAGTACACGTCAGCCGCGCAAAAAGTCTGGCGAGACGGCATTCGCTCCCTGATGGCCCATGTCTATGAGAAGGGTGTCAAAGTCGCCAGTCGTATGTATCATGCAGGTTACAAATTCGATTTTAAGACTGTCTTTGAGGACGCGTGGTGGGACTCGCACGAACTTAGCAAGCTCTCCATCGAACCGAGTAAGATGCGTTATGTCAGGACAGACTACCGCGGCGGCGAAGCAGATTGGCGTATCGAAACCTCGCAAGCTGGTCATTGCGAGAAAGTTGCGCGGCGTAGCAATGTTGCGCCATGCACTTCGCCATCTGGCCCTTAACTGCCGGACTTACCCCGCCGCGCAGCGCCACTGCTGCCGCCCCCGAAGAAGCAGGCTAGTCCAAACAGATAGCCGAAGTTGTACCATGCTCCATTGTTGTGGACCTCATAGATACTGAGGTTGCCCTTGAAAAGGGAGGCCACAAACACAAACGGCGCAATAAATCCCTGCCAGAGCCCGAGCCAGAAGCCCGCTACGGAGCCTTGTTCGTTTGCGGTTCCCTTGGACTGGTTAGGACCCGGCGCACATGCAACCAGAACGTTCAGCAGCAGGAGGACCAGCACAAGCCACGTCACAGGAGATTTCATATCCATTCCTCCCTGACATGTCCTACGAAGGAAGGCCATGAAAAGTCTCAGAAGACTTGCCCGCGACGCGACAGCCTTTAATGCCGCACATCTCCGGGTTGCTCGTTAGAACGTTGCCGCCGGTGTGGCGGACGCGAACATGCTGATCCAGTTTGAAGCCGCTTGATTGAGTCTCAGGCAACATCAGGGATTGGCCACGATGCATTGTGCGCCCATATAAATATAATAGGTAATCGTCTGGCCTGTCGCCATGCTGGAAGACGAACGCGGCTTCGTCAAAATCCTGGCCCGCCCACACCCTGACGACAGTCGCCATCGCCAAATGCAGCGCTAAATCGCGTTGGATCGCCGCTGCGACTCTTGATCGCTACCTCCAAAAGATCGACACAGCAGCCCCGGATTTGTGGGACGCAGTACTCTTTCGGCCCAAACCAGGGCGACAAGTGCACCCAAGAGCCATACAACCGCCAACTGGTCCCAGACTCCCTGCGTCTGGATATGTGCTTCCCGGATCAAGCATCACAAGAGCAGGTGCTTGACCTCGTGAAACAGGCAAAGAACATCCCGAGCCGAGAAAGCCACCGGGTTGTTAATCCGAACGACGCGGCTTTCCGCCAGTCCAAATACCTGATCAGTTCGCCAACCCGTACAAGTCCGCAGTAAAATCAACCGTCCGGGAACTAGCGGCTGGTTTCTGCTCATACTGCTCAACTTGCTCTAGTGCCAAGACATCGGTTACACCGACAAGTGCCATGACATCGGTTACGGACCCTACTCGTAGAGGTTCCCTTAAATCGGAGGTCGCGAATGAGGTTTCTTGCCACTGCTCTGGGTGTCCTCAACCTGGGTCTGCTGGCCTCATCGTCCGCTCATGCAGAATCGCAGACCAGCCAACAACCCAAATTTCGGACCGAAATTCAGGCCGCTGCAGAGGGGGGACCAAATTTCACCGTTACCAATCTTTCCAGGAAGACTCTGACGGCCGGCACTTTCCAATTCTTCCTCTCATCGGAACGTAGACCGCAAGGAGCAATGGATTGGGATCTTCTTGTGCAAGGTAGAGGCGAGCCTGGACGCGAAGCGTCCGGGGCCACTCGAACCGGGAGCAAGCCTGACACTGTTTCTCCCTCATGAGGTCGGCGGCGCTCTTCCTGACAAGGTCGAGGTCGTGGCCGGAATTTGGGATGACGGGGAAACCTTCGGACTATAATAGCAGTCTGGGTGAAAACGCTCATCGACAATCGCGCTTCCCTGTAGATCCGCGTACGAGCAGGCGATCTCCCTTTAGCAGAAAGGGCTGGATGAGAATTGGCCCCGTGGTCAATACTTGGCAGCGCTCAACAGCAAACCAAATTCCTTACCTTTTTATGCGATTCGCAGCACGTTGGAACGAAGCGCCAGTTAGGATCAAGACCCGCGGTTCCTACGAGGAGCAGTGAAGAATTTGTTGACGTATTTCGCTAAGAATCTTGCGCTGTTGCGCCAAGCAAAACTGCCCGGGACCGACACATCCAATCCCTAACGCCATTCTGGCTAGGGGTCGGCTTCCGGACTCCGCTGTTTGGTCCGCTTCGCGGACAAGTTGCTCAGAGTATTTTACATGCACGATTTCCAATTAATCAGACTTAGGCGATTAGTTCCGAGTGACGAGCCAGGACGGGTTCGAGAAAATCGAAGTGTCCACGCGCGATAGACTGTCGGTCACGAGCCACGTGAACAGGGTACAATTCCCGGAGAGCTTAGTAGCATTCGATCTGTGATCCCGGACAACCCACTTATGTGCCGTGCCTGGAGGATTTCGCCGATGAAGTTTTTGCTGCTTTCTCTTTGCGCACTTTTGACCTTGTCCTTGTCGTTTGAGCTGATGGCCATGCCGACGCTCACTGTAGCCGATCGTCAAATTGCCATCACCATTGACGATCTCCCAGCAGCTGCTTCCAGCGCCATGACTGGCGCGGCCATTGTTCAAATGACAGCGAAGCTGCTTGCCGCGCTTCAACAGGAAAGAGTACCCGCAGTCGGATTCGTAAACGAGAGGAAGCTCTACCATAAATGGGGAGAAGTGGACGAACGAATCGGCGCTCTTAATCAGTGGTTGGACGCAGGTTTCGAACTGGGCAATCATACGTTTGGCCATACCTCGCTGAATCAGGTGGGGTTGAAAGAATTTGAAGAGTCCGTGATTCAAGGCGAAACCGTCACCCGATTGCTGATGGCGCAGCATGGGAAAAAATTGCGTTACTTCCGGCACCCCTATCTGGACACGGGCCGCGATTTGCAGACGCGCCGCGAGGTGGAAGCGTTTTTGGTGTCGCGCGGATTCCGCATTGCGCCTGTCACCATGGACGCGTGGGACTGGAACTTCGCCGGCGTCTACGATGATGCGAAAAAGCGCGATGACAAGGCGCTGCAGCAGGAAGTGGTAAGCAACTATCTCTCCTACCACACCGCGGTGTTCGACTATTTCGAGAAGTTGTCTAAGGACTTACTCGGGTACGAGCCGAGGCAGATCCTGCTGCTGCATGCCAACAATCTGGAGGCCGACCATATCCGTGAGCTGATCGAACTATTGCGCAAACGCGGCTACCGTTTCATTACGCTTGAGGAAGCCCTGAGCGACGGCGCTTACGGCTTGCCAGACACCTACGTCGGCGAAGAAGGCCGCGGCTGGATCGAGCACTGGGCGATAACAATGGGCAGGCCACCGCGGGGCGCCCCTGTTTTTCCGGAGTCTATCGGAGACCGCGCGAAATTGTTGCCTCATCCCCAGCCATGAAATTTCAAGGTCCTGCACTAACCAGTCGCAAGGCGCTAGGCGTGTTTGGTGGTGCTGGTATTCCGCTGGTGATCCGGTGATCCGGACGATTTGACGGAAGTAATTCAGCTTGCCTGATTATAATAGTTGGCTAATCGGAAACGTTGCGGCTAGTGCGAACCTCGGCGGTAAGCCGGTTAATCGAGCAGGGGGTCTAGAGGTGTCCATGTGGAGGCTAGACCGAGTGCCAGCCACAACCTCTGCTCAGTGGTCTGGATGTGCTGCAGGAAGCCCGCTGTTGTGGTAGTTGGGATACGTCGGCCGCTGGTGCACTGGCGGGGGATTTTTGGCCAAATCTGCAAGAAGGATCTCGACCGTTCGCTCCAATTGGGGGTCGTGGCCTTCTCGCACGGCCTTGGGATCCAATTCGACCTCGATGTCCGGAGCGATTCCCTGGTTCTCGACTTCCCACTTATTGTTTGGGGTCCAAAACCCGCGGCTGGGCGTGGTCACAACTCCTCCATCCATCAAAATTTCGAATGGCCCGTGGAAACCCACCAGCCCGCCCCACGTACGCTTTCCCACTAACCTACCGATTTTGGCTTGCCGGAAATGCCAAGGCATCGCATCCCCTCCGGACCCCGCGTATTCATTGATGATCATTGCCTTGGGGCCGAGAATCAGGCTCACAGGCGTGGTCATGTCTTCACCATCACGGGTGGTGCGGTAGTTCATCAATGTGCGCCGCAAGTAATCCAAAATGTAGTCCGTGTTTGCTCCGCCGCCGTTAAACCGCTCATCCACGACCGCTCCTTGCTTGCCGGCTTGCGCAAAGAAATAGCGGTTAAAGAACGTGTATCCCCCGGATGCCGTGTCGGGAAGATAGATGTACGCCAGCTTTCCATGACTCAGCTGGTCGACTTTTCGGCGGTTGCCTTCCACCCACGCCAATTCTCGAAGACCGGACTCGCTCTCAACCGGGACAACGGCCACGTCGCGCGAGCCCGTGCCGTCCGGATTCGGCCCCACGCGGAGCAGCACAGATTTTCCGGCGGTCTCTTCAAAAAAGCCATAGATGTTGTCGCTGCCGCGCACTTCGCGCTCATTGACAGCCAGTAAATACTCACCCTCAACAACATTCACGCCGGGCTGCGTCAAAGGCGCGTTTAACTGGGGATTCCAATTTTCGCCGTCGTAGATCTTCGCGAAACGGTAACGCCCATTTTCGATCTTATAATCCGCTCCGAGAAGTCCCACAGGAACGCGTCTCACTTCCGGACCGTCGCCGCCGGAAACGAACAGATGGCCCACGCTGAGCTCGCCCATAGCCTCGGCGAAAATGTAGTTCAAGTCCTCACGCGAAGCTAAGCCCGGCAAATAAGCCGCGTATTTCTTTTCCGTAGCCGCCAGATCGAGGCCGTGAAATCCTGGGTCATAGAAAAAATCGCGCTCGATGCGGAAGGCCTCGTGATAGATCTCCTTCCAATCCGTCATGGGCTCGACACGAACATCCATCGAAATTAGATTCAGAGTTTTCGCTCCCGGAAGCCCACCACCTCCTCCAACCGGGCCAACCGCTCCAGGCCCGCTTGAAGACGGCGCCGGCGGCACCGGCGCGATCACCCAAGTCTGCGGCGGGGGCGTATTTCCCGCCGGCGGCGGACCACCAGCTTGCCGGTAAAGCAATTTCTCTCCGTTCGACGACACGTGGAGCGAGCGGATGTTCTCCAACAGCTTGTCGGTGTTGCGCGATTTCAAATCAAATCGGCTTGCTGTCAGCGTGCTGGGGCCGTTGAGCGGATCGACGAGCGGACCCTCCAAAAGAAAGAGCACGCCTTCCTTGCCGGGAATAATCTCCAAATAATTCCTTGCAGGAATCGGCAGCGCAAGGATACGCTGGCCAATCTTTTCGAAATCCACTTTTACAGGTTCCGGCGGTTTCGGTTTTTCCCTCTCCTGGCCGTCGGTCTTTGCCGTTTCGGCCTTAGCGGTGTCTGTCTTTGATGCTTCTGTCTTTCCTGTTTCCACTTTGCCCTGGCCCTCCTCGTCACTTTCAGGTGCGAGCGGCGAAGGCACGTCTTTGCGCAATACAGCGACGTAAATGTTGCTGGTTACCGGACGGTTAAAACTGTCCATCGAACTGTCCATGGTCGGGCCTGCGTCCGTGCTCGACAATAGATAAAGATATTTACCGCTCCGGTCGAACACCGGGGAAAAGGAATCGCTCATTCCGTCCGTAACGCGCTGGCTGTGCCCTGTCTCCAGTGAATACAAATGCACGGAGCGCATGTGGCTTAACTCTTGCTGCGTGTAAGCTAGCCATCTGCTGTCTGGGGACCAGGCAGCCCGGTAGATCTGTTGGTCGCCTGTGAAGCGGTCGCGAAACACTTTGACCGGCGTTTTGTTTTCCAGGTTCACGTACCACAAGTGCAGTCGCTTGTCCGCGTAGGCAATTTTCTTGCTGTCCGGAGACCAGGTCGGGAGGTAAAAATAGGAAGGCGGCGTGCCCAGGTCGACCTTCTGCGCTTCTCCTTGCCCATTTTGGTTCTTGATATAGAGGGCGACCTCTCCCGATTGATCCGAAAAGTATGCGATCCTGGTCCCGTCGGGAGACCACGAGGGATATCGGTCGTCCGCACCGGGCGTGTTCGTCAGGTTACGAACGTCGCCTTTTTCGGCAGGCACGGTAAGGATTTCGCCGCGCGCTTCGAACACAGCGCGCAACCCTGTCGGAGAAATATCCGCATTGGCGATTCTGTTTGCGACGTTGATGAATCGTGGACGCAACTGGGGCAAATCAGCAGGAATCCGGATATCAACTTTATGGGTCGTTGCGCTTTTCAAATCGTAAAGCCAGATAGCCCCAAATTGCTCGATCACAATCGCGCCCGGCCCGGCGCTCGCCGACTTGAAGTCCAACCCATCATTCTTCAGCGCCACGCTGACGCCCTTGGTTTTCGTGTCATAGCTCAGCAGGGACATCGGTCCGTCGCGATCGGAGAGGAAAAACACGCGATCGCCAACCCACATGGGATTGAAGTCGTTAGAATTGTCGCGCGGAATGGTGGTCACGCTGGAATCGGAAAGCTTGGCTATCCAAATCGGCGAAGTCCTCCCGCCGCGGTAGCGCTTCCAAATCTCGAAGGCATGATCCAACGGAACGTAGGCTAGGTCCTTACCGTCGGGCGAATACGAACCTTCCGCGGCAATTGGCAGCGGCAGTTCGGATGGAAATCCTCCTTCGCGCGATACTGTGAAAAGCTTGCTGTGTCGGGAGATGCTGCTGCTGCGCGTGGACGCAAACAATACTTGCTTTCCGTCGCGCGTCCAACCCATAACGAGGTCCGGCGATGGATGATAAGTTAGCCTCCGCGGCGTGCCTCCTCCGGCCGGAATCAGATAAACATCCGCATTCCCGTCGTACGTGCCTGTAAAGGCGATCTCACTTCCGTCCGGCGAAAACACCGGTCGGGACGCCGCTCCGTTGGCGGCCGTCAGCCGCTGCGCGGTTCCTCCCTCTTTCGCAACGCTCCACAAATCACCTCCGTACACAAAGACGATTTGCGTCGCGCTCACTGTGGGATGCCGTAATAGCAGGGGAGGATTTTCGTCCGCCAGGCAAACATTCGCCAATAACAGGGCAAAAAGTCCGGCCACGAATCGCAACATTTTTCTTACCTCCCTCGCTTAGGCGCCACATCTTACTGCAACGCTTTGAAAAGCGCGTAACCGATGCCGTGCACAACCCAGACCGTTTATCGAGTTAGGCACAGCAGGAATCGGCAATGCTTAAATCAGGCAAACGAAACGCTGGCCCGACCGGTAGGTATCAGCCAAATCCAGCCAAAACGAGCCGGAAGCGATCGGATTTTCACCGTCTCCAGCACTTCGCGGCCGGAGCCTCGCGCATTTGCTATTTCGTCTTCGACCTGCTCATTTGGAATGGGCGCGACCCGACGAAGACGCCGCTGACGAAACGCCGAGAACTCATGAAGTCAGTTCTCAAGCTGCGCTCGTCCCGCATCCGCATCTCGGAGCAATGCGATATCGCTGCCATTGACATGCTTGCCGCTGTGCGCCAGCAACAGCTTGAAGGCGTCATCGGGAAGCGCAAAGATAGCTTGTATGAGCCTGGAAAGCGCACAGGCGCATGGATTAAATACCGCGTGAATCAGGGACAGGAGTATGTGATCGGCGGATATGTCCCTGGGCCACACGGCTTTGACTCCCTCATCGTCGGCTACTATCGCGGCAAAGATTTGGTCTATGTTGCCCGTGTCCGCAACGGCTTTGTTCCGGCATCACGTCTCCAGGTCTTCGAGAAAATCCGTCCCCTCGTATCCCCAACGATGCCCTTTGTTAACCTGCCGGACACGAACAAATCTCGCTGGGGTGGTGAACTCACCGCCGAAAAAATGAAGGAATGCGTCTGGCTTCGTCCGGAGGCCGTTGCGCGGATTGAGTTTTTGGAGTGGTCGGCTCAGGCATTCCAAGTTCGTTGGTTTGAGAGATGACAAGAATGCACGCAAGGACTTACCGGGCAAGTGACCCAAGTGACCCAAGTGACCAACCCTGGTGTGGCGCCTGCGAGCGGTAAAAGTGAGAACTCACCCCACATTCTCGGAGTGCATGGAAAGGAGGTCCGCCCAGGACAGCCAATTGAATCGAGAAAATAGGTTCACTTCGTTCATGCTTACTGGATTTGGCCTGATGCAAGCTCGTGATGCAAAGGCCAGCTAAAGGTATTAAGATTACAGGCGTGTTAGGTCCGTGCGATCCTCGCAGCTTCGACCCAGGAGGTTGCAAGGAGGGTAGCGCTATGGCGCCATTCGCCGTTCGCAGTTCGATGCCCAGAACCTTTTTGCTTGTTGTTGGTTGTGTGCTGGCTTGCGCTTTCCTTCAGCCTGCTGTTGCGTTGGCGCAACGGGCTGTTGCGCACCCCGCAGCCGGCGGGCGCGTGGTCTCGCCGCGTGTACTTGTTCCACCGGTTCAACCGTCGGCAGCACATACGACGATTTCGCGGCCGCGAGTGTTTACCGGACAGCGTCCGGCGAGAGCCGAGCCGGATACTTTCCCCTTTCACCAGGGCCCAGTTAAGATTTTTCGCCACCGCGTGTTCTTCGGCCCACGGTTTTTCTGGTTCGGGCCAGCCTGGTGGTTCAATTATGGACGGTGGCCGAACTACTGTCCTTATTGGAGTTGGGGATTTGACTGCTGCGGCTCGCCTTTCTCTGCCTATGGGTATGGTTTTCACAATTACGTCATCCTACCCACATATGAATATCCAGCGTACATCTACGTTCCCGGAGACCGCGACCTGGTGTGGCTTTATCTGAAAGACGGCACCGTATATGGCGTGGCCGACTATTGGTTCGTGAACAGCGAGGTACATTTCATTACCATCGAGGAGCGTGGAGCGAAATCCACCGAGGAGATAGCTGCCTCGGACGAGTTGGATTTCGAGAAAACCATCGATGTGAACACGCGCCGAGGATTTCGCGTCGTAATGCGCGACGAGCCCTTGGACCAATATCTGCGCGATCATCCCGACGCTAACCCGCCACTCCTCGAGCTTCCGCCAACGAACTAGTCCGAAACCGGCAAGATTCCTGGCGCCCAAATCAACCCGTTAGTGACGTAGCGGCCATGGGCATGGTCGTGAATCAACGCGGCGTGCGTGGCACGCGCGCTCACCCCGTGACATATGCGGGCAAACCGAGATGGAGTTCAACTCGTGAACCAGAAGGAGTTTTCTACGATGCCTTCGTGGCAAGCCCCATCGGGATTGCCCTAGAGAACCTAGAAGGGAGGCCTCCCTTTGCGAGTCTCGCTCCGTGCTCAAGGCTGGGATTCAGTGAAGAGGACCTATGTAGGAAACATTGCGTCGAGTTTCCCCCGAGGTGCAGAAACAGATTGGGCGCTCTTCACGCAATTGCAAGCGGGGTTGCTAAACCACTCACGACTTAGTGATTAACGACTGATATGAAGAGCAGTCGCCGCCTACTGTTGGCTCATTCGGACAACTCCATCAGCTTGGAATGTTTATCTTGGCTGACCTGCTGAAGGAGACTTCGGATCCGGTATAAACGCTCTTCGCGTTGGGCAACTACCTCGGCGCTCGGCCGCGTTTCGAGCGCCCGTGTCTGCTCCATGCTGAGACTAAAAATCTCGCTCAGGATTTCTTTTTCGGGCCCACGATTCCGCGTTAGCGATTTACTGATTTACTCGTGTTGATAGTTCTTCGTCGGATCAATGGCTTTGTCCTAGTCAGGGTGGGATTCCGGTTGCCTTCCCACGCACCTCAGGGAGCAGTTGGCGTCACTATTGCGGGAGTTTTCCTGCTTTATGTCACGCGGCCAAGTGTGCGTTTGGTCTCTGGGGCGAAATCGAACTGCAACAGATTGTGCACGACCATCGTCTAGGTTCGTGCAGTCGGCTTTCGCCGACCCTCCGGGATTGGCGAAAAATGAATCACTCCTAGTGCGGCAACTGCAAACACCAACATTTCTATTCGGTCTGCTGCGCCGCGAATGGCAAGGCTTCCATATGGCTCAAATAAGCACGCCGCAAAAATGAAACCTGCAATAATCGCGACTACTAGACTTGCCATCCGACCGGATAGATGTACCACAGGAATAAGGCCGATCAAGAAGATCAGTGGCACCGCGGCCTTCACAGCGTAGTCGCGATATAGGACGGACATGCCGAATGCCACGACCGCACAAAGCATGGTGACGAGCAGGGACGTTGGACTTATAAGTCTGCGCTTACGGCTCAACATCCTTAGGACCTGTGGAGGGCACCAAAATCGTATAGCATCGGCGGCCAACCCTCGTTTTGCGCTAGGACAAAGACGGGATCGCCCGCAAGAACGGGGCCGGACTTTAGCGGTTAACCCGTTATCGGGAGCTATTCTGAGTTCGGTACGTCTTTGCGATAGCGCTCGGGCTCCCTTGGATCGAACGAAAGGTCATACTTACCCCAAATCACCGGCAGGCGTGGTTGTGTCTCGCGCATCCGTGCTTGCCACTTGCGGTAGGCGTCGACATTCGTGCGGTAGTCGTACAAGAGGTCGCTTTGAATTTCGGCTTGGCCTGCCTGGTTAAGGAAATAGAATTCGTCGGTTCACAGATCCGGGTCATAGCGTTCGACGTCGGATCACTGCCAATATGACGGGTCCGGGCCCTCGGTGCGAGAGGAGATTTGTGCGCAGCGCGCTTTCGTTGGCAGGCCCAAAAAGCACGTCGGGCCGCGGTTATCGTGGTAACCTCGATAGATATCTCTGTGCTTCCTCGCTCGGAGCGCGAGATCTGTTTTCGACTTATGCGTAATGGGAGGCGATCCCTATGAATTCGAGCGTGCAGCAAATAGGCTCCCTAGCGGCGTTCCTCGTGGCGGGAATCACTGCGGTCTGTTGGCACACGGACACCAGAGCCGCTGGCTCCAGAGATAGGAAGGCTATGGCGACTTACGCCGATCAGCCTGGAACGAAAAGCGTAAGCTCCTGGGATCAGAAGGCGGCCGCCGCTTACCTCGATCAAAGGCAAAGCTGGTGGATGGAATGGCCAAAGGCCGCCCGCGATCACGATACCTTCTGTGTGTCATGTCACACAGCAGTGCCTTACGCGCTTTCGCGGCCTGCTCTTCGAAAGGCACTTGCAGAACAAGCTCCGTCGGCGAACGAACGCCGGCTCCTGGACAATGTCAAGAAGCGTGTAAGGCTTTGGAAGGAAATCGCGCCGTTTTACAGCGACGCGGATCGCGGCGCGTACAAGACGGCCGAGTCTCGCGGAACGGAATCTGTTCTCAACGCGCTGATTCTTGCCAGCAATGAAGCCGAGAACCGGGAACTCAGCAACGACGCGCGCGCGGCGTTGGATAACATGTGGGCGGAGCAGCAAATCAAAGGACGAAAAAGGGGTGCGTGGTTGTGGCTGCGGTTCGCTAATGAGCCGTGGGAAGCGGACGATTCAGACTATTATGGAGCCGCTCTTGCGGCCATCGCAGCGGGCACTGCCCCCGCGAATTACCGCGCCAGGCCCGAAATCCAAAATAACCTCAAGATGCTGCGGAAATACTTGAACCGCGAAAGCACGGCGCAGCCCACCTTCAATCGTGTCGTTCTTTTGTGGGCCTCGGCAAGGTTGCCCGGACTTCTCAAGCCGGAACAGCAACGGGCGATCATCAATGAGGTTCTGGCTAAGCAGCAGGCGGATGGAGGCTGGAGCCTGTCCTCACTGGCTGGGGCCTGGAAACGACGGGACGGAACACCACAGGAAGGGAAGAGCGACGGGTATGCCACCGGGTTGATCACTTTCGCGCTGCAACAAGCGGGGATTTCACCGGAAAATGCACAACAGAGGCAGGCGATCGCTTGGCTGGCGGCTAATCAATACAAGACGGAAGGCTACTGGCCCGCCTACTCTTTAAACAAAAACGAAGAGCATCACCTAGGTCCGGATACCACGCGCTTCATGAACGACGCAGCGACGGCTTACGCCGTTCTCGCTCTGACCGAAGCCAACCGACGCTGAATCAGAACCAACTGCTGGTAGTTGGCTTAGCGGACACTTGAAAATCACACGTGCGGCTTGCCGACCATCCGTCCAAAGCAGCTGCTAGTCACAGGCAGCAAGCACGGTTCGACCACTGCAATCCAAGTAGCGCGTGGGCGATTGTCGGCCAGAACGGCACGTTGTGATAGGCAATATAGGTCACGATCGTCTGGCCAAGGATGAACGGAGGAAGCACGAAGAGATAAACGCGATGGACAGCGCGATGGACCATCAAGTCGCCAAGAAGGCTCAGTAGATCCACGCCAGCATAGAACAAATAGCCAGGCAGGATGGGTGCGGGAAAGCGCCCGAGTCCTGCGGCCGTGCGCGCGCAGGTGGCTACCATCATCGGACGCCTGTGCGGCCTTTTTATAGATGAACGCGAAGACAGCCGAGGACACCCGTATCGATGATGTCGCCCGGGCCGGCCCAGGCATCCGTTTCTTCGTGTGATTTCAGCATACCCTGAAGACGGCAAGCAGGTTTGAGCCGCAAAGTGGCGTTCCGTCGAAAAGCGAACCTCAGTGGGCCCATCCGAGAATCAACCATGGAGACATTCGAGACGCCTTGCGAATACAATGAGCCTCTGCCAAAGAAGGGAAACCGCATAGCCCGTTGTGGTTGCAGTCCAAAGCGATTAATGCTCGTCAGCGAGGTTGAACTTGTTAGCTTGGGGCCAAGGAGGAAGCATTGTGCAAGCGAATCGTTGAACTGTTTCTATTAGTTCTATCCGGCGCCACAGCCGCAATGGGCCAGAGCGGCCAGCATAATTCACTCGTGGAGCGAGTTGCGGAGACCGGATTTGTGCGCGTGGAAGCCGAAAGCTTCAATTCATTAGACGCGAAGCAGCAGGAGTTAGCGTACTGGCTGACACAAGCCTCGATTGCTGTCGATCCTATCGTTTACGATCAATTCTCAAGATTCGGTTTGCGGCAAAAACGGCTGCTCGAGGGAATCGTTGCACACCCGAAAGGGATCGACGCAGGTGTGCGCACCAGGATCACGGATTTCGCGAAGCTCTTCTGGGCCAATAAAGGCAATCACAACGAACTGACCTCGCAGAAATTCCTACCGGGCTTCGCTTTCGAGGAACTGAAGCAGGCTGCGCTGATTGCGCAGAAGAGCGGCGCGTTCTCGAGTAAGAGCGGTGATCTTCCGCCGATTACAACATCCGCGGAGTTGAACGCGGAATTGGAGAATCTGCGCGATTCGTTGTTTGACGCCAATTTCGAGCCGATGCTCACAGCAAAGAATCCGACTGGTGGGCTGGACGCCATCCGGGCGAGTTCGAATACGTTCTATGTTGGCGTAACGCTGGCAGATCTGAAGGATTTTCACGATACCCATCCGCTGAACTCGCGCGTGGCGCGAGGCAAGAACGGCAAGTTGGAAGAAGAGGTCTATCGCGCGGGGACGCCAGACGGGAAAGTTGCTCCCGGGCTCTACGCGACATATTTGAAACGCGCAAATGGGTATCTAGAGAAGGCCCAGCTAGTAGCGGATCCCAGCCAGGCCAAAGTAATCAGGGATCTAGTGCGCTACTACCAGACAGGCGATCCCGGCGACTGGCTACGATTCGGAATCGATTGGGTCCAGAACAACGCGATCGTCGATTTTGTCAACGGCTTCGTCGAAATTTACCGGGACGCCAGAGGAGCGAAGGCCAGTTCGCAAACCTTCGTCAGTATCACCGACAAACCGGTCACGGAAATGATGATCCGCCTGGGTCAAAACGCCGACTACTTCGAGGAAAAAGCACCCTGGGATGCGAAGTACAGGAAGCAAACGTTTCAGCCGCCAGTGGTGAAAGCCGTCGAGACGCTTGTCGAGGCGGGGGATTTCAGCGTGTCAGTGATTGGCGATAACTTGCCGAATGAAAACGAAATTCATGAGAAATACGGCACAAAGAATTTTCTGTTTACCAGCAGCACTCGGGCGCTCAATAACGCTACGGGAGACGTAATGGCCAAAGAGTTTTCGGCGAGCCCGGAAATTGCCGAACGCAGCGTCAAGTACGGAAATGAAGCCGGAGATCTGATGACCGCTCTTCACGAAGTAATTGGGCATGGTTCCGGAAAGCTAAGCGAACGCTTAAAGGGCGGAGCCGAGCCGTATCTGAAGGGCTATTTCTCGACGCTGGAAGAGGGTCGCGCAGACCTCAGCGCGCTATGGAACGCGTGGGATCCGAAGCTGAAAGAGCTGGGGTTGGTCAGCAATCAGGAAGAGGTCGCCAAGGCCATGTACGACAGCGCAGCGATGGCGGCGTTGACGCAATTGCGCCGCATTCCGAAGGGCGACTCCATCGAAGAGGATCACCAACGCGACCGGCAGTTGATCGTGAACTACATCCGCGCGCGCGTCCCCGGAGCCATCGAACAATTCGACCGCGACGAAAAAACCTATATACGCGTACAGGATTACGCGAAAATGCGCCAAGGCGTGGGAATGCTACTGACAGAATTAATGCGCATCAAAGCCGAGGGCGATTATGACGCCATCAAGGGGTTGGTCGACGAATACGCCGTGCACTTCGAGCCCAAGCTGCGCGATCAGGTTGTGGCGCGACACAAGAAGTTGAATGTGCCAACGTACTGGGCAGGCATCAATTCGAAACTGACCGCACGCGCTGCAGCGGAGGGACACGTACAGGACGTCAAGATCAGCTACCCGTCAGACGCAGTGGAGCAGTATCTAGCCTACGGCTCCTTGTACGACAAATCGCTCCTTCCCGCGGACAAGCCAGAAAAAAAGTAAAGCGTGGCACGACGCGCCTCGTCGCGCTTGACGCCATCCAGCGAAGACTCCAACACGTACAAGTGCTCTGGTCGAGCCATCAATTGCTGCAACCCGCGTTGCAGGTCCTTATTGTTGTGAAAGTATGTGCCCCCGGTTCCAGTGGCAAGCTCTGCGAGCACGTTTTCTGCACGTTGAACTGTCTCGCGGTGGTGCACCGCCGCCAAGCCGTTCAGAAGCTCGAGTCCAGAGCGAGCCCGCGATCGTCGGCGTCAATCTCCGTTGTGTACAGCACGCGCGCGTCCACCGAACTCATCGTAAAGGACGTTGACGTGCCGCAGATCCATTTTCCGTTTTGGGGTCCATCGGCAATGCGCGAGACGCCCTCCAAGAACTCACGGAATTCGAATTAGTTGTGACCGTCGTGCCGCAATTCTGAGCCTGCTTCTTCCTGGCGGAGAGTCAGTCGGCCAGCTGCCTCATAAGCCGTATGCCCAAGAGGCACACCCATGACGTCCCGAAAAAGCTCTATGTATCTGATTGCCGGCGTAAGCGCCGAAAGGGGAAAGGCGTATTAGCAGCGACTCATCCGGCTTGTTACGCCGCAGTGCACGGGTTTGATGTCGACGACAGGCGTTCCGTCGATGGCTTCGATGGGACCGATCCGCAGGCGGTTCTTCTCGACCTCGCGGACGGTGACAGGATGAAGGCCGAGAGGATTTGGGCGGTCGGGCGAGCGGGTCGCAAATACGCCGGTAACTGGTCTGGTCCGGTCTGAACGGGGGTGCACCTTCAGGACATCGCGGCGAGCCAGGTGTAGCCAAGTCACAACGATGATGTCGTCGCCTACCGCGAGGCCATGCAGCCCCTTCGCCACCAAAGGACTCACTTCGAGCCATGCGTCGGGCGCCCCCTCCGAACCTTGTTTGGGCGCTTCGCTGCGCTGCTTGATGCTAGATCGGATCAAACCAATCGGCCGAAGCTGGGCGCGTTTGCCATTGGGCTCCGGACTCCTCACTGTTCGCTGCTTTTTCTCCTTGGGCTTCATTGGAGTCTATCCTTCAGCCTGTGCCAGGTTGCGTTCAACGACTGCGTGAGGCCGACGATTTTGACGTTCCGCGTGTTGTAGCATTTTGCAAGCATAACTCGCAAGGAACGCGCTAACAAGACTGGTTGGGTACTGGGCGCAAGAAGTCCGGTAAGGAGGGCATGAAGTCCGTTTGTTGGTGGAAGCCCGTTGCCAGTAGTTATCTGGAATTGCGCCATTCTCCGATCAGCTCGTTCGGAATACGCCAAATTGAAATTATCGTGATATAACTGCCTTTCGGCAGGTTCGCTGCATGAGAGTTCCTGTGCGAGGAGGCCCCTCGTGAGACTCTTGGTCATTGTATTCTCTTGTTTCCTGGTTCAAACCGACTGTGCAATTCAAACGAACGCGCCGGCAGAGACTTCTACGCTGAGCATACGAGGTAAGGTCTTACAGGAGCTGGACGGGCAACCGATAAGAAAGGCAAACGTGCAGTTGAGTGGACAAAAAGGACCCGCCGTCGCGCAACACTCGGCTGTTACCGATGCGGATGGTCAATTCACGATCGAGGACGTTCAACCTGGACAGTACCTCGTCGTCGTCGAGCGCCCCGGATTTGTGCAGTCCGGTACCGGCAACCGCCGCATCTCTGTCTCGGTGCAACCGCGCAGCGCCCCAAACGACTTGATCTTGCACATGCAGCCTGCCGCCGTCATCACTGGGAAGATCGTAGACTTGGACGGTGATGCGATGCGTGATGTTAGCGTTTCGGCGATGAGGGCTGGCTCTGTTCGAGCGGGACGGAAGTCCCATGACTTTGGCAGTGGAGCCACTAACGATCTTGGGGAATTTCGTATCTCCGACTTGCGAGCGGGACGCTATAAGATTACTGCCTCTCCCCCGCAAGGATCCCGACCGCCGAATTTGAAAGAGAACAACAGTGGGAAAGATCGATCGATATACCTAACCACGCATTACCCGGGCGTTTTGGATGAGGACCAAGCTGTTGCGGTGGAGATTCATCCTGGGTCCGAAACACGGATTAATTTTGGCCTCCTGACGGGCCGGGCGTACCGCGTCAGCGGGTCGGTAACGGGAGTGCTGAGCAAGGGCATCATGGCTCAGATCATGTTGCAAGCGAAGGGGAGTGGGCGCTCGCAGATATCTCCGCAAGAGCTTGGTGAGGGAGGCAGATTCGAATTTACAAACGTCTTACCCGGATCCTATGTGGCAAGGCTAATCATCGTCACATTTGAGGGCGGTCAACCAGCGATACAGATGCTGCGCTTGGGTAATGCGATCGAAGTCAGCAATGCCCCGGTGGAGGGATTGCGACTTCAGCCAGAGGCTGGTGGGCAAGTTCGCGGGAAGTTCCGCCTGGATACGGGCCAGAAACTCGATTGGACGCAATTGACCGTGGCCCTGATCCCTGCTGAGGAACACGGTGCGGAAGTGGCGTGGGAAGGAGGGATGGACATTCCCACAATTTCCAGTGTGAACACTGACGGAACCTTCGAACTGAAGAATGTACCTGGAGGCAATTACCAACTAATGGTTGGGGCCAAATCCGATGATTTGCGCGATTACTTCACAAAATCGATCAATCTTGAGGGTCGGGATGTAGCGGATTCTGGTTTTCCGGTCCGTCCCGAGCCATGGCTGGACGTTGTGATCAGCGGAAACGGAGCGAGTATTGCGGGGACAGTTGTTGACGGCAACGGCCAGCCAATCGCGAATGCCACAGTTGTGGATGTTCCGAGCGCGGAGCACCGAATGCGCTCGGATCTTTACCAGCGAGATACCACCGATGACAGCGGCCATTTCAGGTTGCGCGGCTTAAATCCCGGTAAGTACACAGTGCTTGCCTTTGAAGAATTGCAGGGAGATGTCCGCCAACCTGATTTTATGAAGTCTTACGGGGCTCGCGGGGAGATCGTCCAACTGGACGAGGGTACACGAAAAAGCGTAGTCCTGAAACTGATCCCTCCAGACGGTGAACTGCCATGAGCGGCTGAGTTTCGGACTAAACGAGTCGCGCTTGCAACGCTTGCAAACGGTTTATCGCCTGCAGCGGCGCTCAGTAGCATAATGTGAGACCTAAACAGCCCGCCGACGAATCTGAAGAATACAAATTTGCTCGACTCGCGATGAAACAAGCTAAGAAAAGCGTTCCGGAGAACGACGGCAGATAAGAGATATGGCCTCGTCGTGTCCGCGCTACTCGCTCCACGCCGCACTCTTCACGACCTCCGAGGTCAGGAGGGCAATGCTCGACAGGTCCACAGTCCGGGCAGTCTGCGCAACTGCTCGCAATTTGCTGCGAAAGGTCTGGTAAGTCCGTGCCGGACAAGCACCATCACATCTGCGACAATCCGATTGTTGTGCAAATGTGCGAGACGGGGGAGGGGCCCCACTGTTTTGCGTGCGGTCAGCACCCACTGCCAACTATCCAGAATGGAGTTTTGCGATGAGGCCAGCCAATACACTTTCCACTAGACGCGAATTCCTACACGCTTCCGCTGCTGCCGCGGTTTCAGCGGCTGTTCCTGCCTCCAATGCCCTGGCGCAGCATGCTCGGCAGCAACCTATGGACGACGCGTTTCTGGCCCGGCAAGAGGAACGACGAAAAGAGTTATGGGAACTCCTGGGCGATTTGCCGTGGGAGCATAAGCCGGGGCCAGCGAAGCTCGTCAGCAAGGAAGAGCACGAAGACTATACGCTGGAGCGGCTGGTTCTCGATTTGAACGGTGTGGAGCCAGCGCCGGCCCTGCTGCTGATTCCGCGTAAAAGGCAAACGCCCGCGCCGGGACTGCTGTACATCCACTGGCATGGCGGCATGTACGACCTGGGCAAAGAGATGCTGGTCAAAGGTGTGGAGGTCGCGCCTGCGTATGCGTCCGTGTGCGCGCAGAAGGGGCTAGTGACGCTGGCGATCGATAGCTGGTGCTTTGGCGAGCGCAAGCACGAGAAGAACGGTCACGAGGGCGAAGAAAACGCCTTCAAGCTGATGCTGTGGAAGGGGCAAGTACTGTACGGGATGATGATGTTCGACGAATTTCGCGCGATGGACTACCTCGCGAGCCGCCCGGAGGTGGACAACCAGCGGCTGGGAGCGCTGGGCATGTCCATGGGCTCGACGAAAGCGTGGTGGCTCGCGGCGCTCGATCCTCGCGTGAAGCTCTGCATGGATGTGTGCTGCCTGACGGATTACGAAGAATTGATCAAAGCGCATGGCTTGCAGGGGCACGGGATCTACTACTACGTACCGTCGTTGTTAAAACATTTTCAAACCGCGGAGATCAATGAGCTGATTGTGCCGCGGGCGCACCTCAGCGTGAACGGGAAGCGCGATGCACTAACGCCGCCAGCAGGTGTGGACAAGGTGCGTGATTATTTATTGCCGCTTTACCGGAAGTATGGGAAGGAAGCGGAGCTCCGCGTAGAGTTGTTCGATTGCGCCCATGTGGAGCTGCCGGAGATGCGCAAGCTCATTCTGGAGTGGATGGATCGGTGTTTGGTTGCGTCACCGGGAAACTGAGCCACTATCGAATATACAACCCTAAGCCTTACCCGGACTTAGCGTGGCCCCGGCATCTCTCGTGGTAAAGTACCCCACCAGAAATTTTGGAAGGAGGTAGTGGTGATGACAGCGACGCTACTATACCGGGTCGCAGCAATTGTCTTTGTGCTCTTTGCCGTCGGCCATACGTATGGTTTTTTGAGTCTGCGCGCACCTTCCGCCGAAGGGCGCGCCGTTTATGACTCGATGAATGCCGTTCGCTTTGAGTTACGCGGGCGGAGCTACAGTTTACGGCGATTTCTACCGCGGCTTCGGCTTGTCCTGCACGGTATCGACGCTCCTGTCGGCGTTTCTGTCGTGGCATCTTGGGCAGTTGGCGCGTTCCACTCCAACCGCAGCGGGCTTCATGGGCTGGGCGTTCTTTATCCTGCAGTTGCCTGGCGTCGTACTGAGCTTTTTGTATTTTGGTCCGCCGCCGATGGTGCTTTCTGTGGTCGTCGCGCTTATTCTTGGCTGTGCCGCGTGGCTAACGGGCAGATGAAGGGCGCGGCAGGTTCTCATTAAGGCAGGTGCTTTGCCGGAGGCGCGTTTCGGCTGAGGAGTAAACGGGCTGGGGGGCTGCGCGCCCTTTGATAAAACCGTTTTAGACTCAGCCGCTTGAAGTACAATGAGGCTTTTATGGAGGCGCCATGGACAAGCCGCGCCACCCTCAGGTGATTCGGCCCTGGAAAACGCACCAAACACAAAAGAATAAATGGCGCTCTCTGACTACAACTGGACAGCGAGGAGAGCGCAGTAAGAAGCCTTCCACCAATAAGCGCGGCTGACATGTCCGGTTACCCCGTTCGAACGCGGTGCGCGACATAGAAGTGGCAGTCAAGCCGCCCGGCGCCCTTCCCAATAATCCTCAAAGCGGCCGTTGAGGTGGGAGCAACGTAGAGCCAAAATCGCGTTGGCTGAACGGCGCAAAAACTCGGCCGAGGAGTTGGTTTACTTCCCGCGCCACCTCCTGATGGACCGCAGCAGCCGCCGTCCAGCCGCCGCGTTCCTGCGTGACCGGGCGGAGTCGACAGATCTTTTCGTTGAGGGTGACCAAATCCTGGCTGAGCTTCTGGAAGCGGTGAAACTCGGCCACCTCTTGCTGCGCCTTGCGCAGCGCTGTGGGATTGGCAAAGCTCTCCGTTACCGTCTTGCCCGCGACTCGGCGAGTGAGGCGAAATTGCGGATCATGTCCAGGGTCGTGGTGTTTGGCGCAGTGGCAGGAAGGCTTGCCGCAGCGTCGGATCACTGCGGTAATGGAGCCAGGTCGAAGATCACCCCAGCTGAGAAACTCCTCCAGGAGCTTGGATCTTTGGGTCCCCAATGTTGCGACATCGTCAGGCATAAGGATTCCTTTTTGTGCTGCATATTATCTGTGCGTATACAGACGTTCAGAACTACGCCACAAAAAACGAAAACCTGCCGGATGGCACTTCCAGGTCGTGCACGCGGCACCGAAAGGCTTCTTGACAGAGGCAGCAGAATGGAGTTCACTAGCGTCACAAAGGCTCTAGGACGGATTGCGATGGGGAGCCCGCGCTGGAACGGTCTCTCTCCATTTGCCCCTTCAATAAGAGCACAGGTCCCCTGACAAATCAGCCGGTATGGACTTAGTGATGCGTCGAGCGTATTTGCTAGTTCCTTTCGCGGCCTATCTCCTGATAGGTCCCGCACGAAGCTCGCGTACAGCGGCACAAGAACCCGCGGCAAGCGCGCTGGCGGAGCCAACGAAGAAAGCCGAGACTGGCTCGCTGAAAGTGTGTTTGCGGCTGGAGGATGAAACAGCATTTTCCGGAGTGGCCGATGTACGAGTGATTCCGGATGAAGGATATGAGGTGGTCGGGGAACCAGGCGATACCCCGAGTGATGTCGTCTTTTACGGCATCGCCACAGGGAAGTATCACGTGGAAGTGAGCGCTCCGGGATTTCTGACGGTGCGGCTGAGCGCGATCCTCGAGACCAGCAATCAGCAGAAAACAGTTTTTGTGGTGATGAAGCCGAGACCGGCAACAAAAGCGTCCGCGTTGCTCGTGAAACCGCTCGAACTGCCAACGATCCCTGAGGCAAAGACCAGCCCGAAGTTGGAAGCCCCGCCGAAGACGGAAACAGAGATGGGAAAAATGCCGGGAGCAAAGGAAAAAGTGCTACCGGTGGATGAACACGTGGCGTGTCCGACGGAACAGGTGTTGAAAGCAACTGGAGAAAACGTCAGGGAGTTTGTGAACTCAATGGAGAAGTTCACCGCGACGGAGTTGGTGGAGCACTACGCGATCGATAAATCGGGAGAGCGCAAAGGCCCGGACAAACGGAAGTTCGAGTATGTAGTGGTGGTGGGGCGAGATCGCACCGGAGCGTTTTGGCTGGAGGAATACCGAAATGGCAGCACGGATCATGAACAATTTCCCGCGCACCTGGCGACGCTAGGATTGCCGGCGATCGTACTTTTGTTTCACCCTGACTTTGCGGCGGACTTCAATTTTCAGTGCGAAGGCTTGGTGCGCGACGAGGGACGCGAATATTGGCAGGTGCGGTTTGAACAACGCAAGGACCGGCCGCCGCGTATCGAATCGTACAGGGTGGGCGGCATGAGCTTTCCAGTGTATTTGCGGGGACGAGCGTGGATCGATCCCGGGAAGGCGCAGGTGGTGTGGTTGGAGTCGGAGTTGGCCGAACCTATCCCGCAGATTGAATTGACCGAACAACACCAGAAGATTGAGTACACGGGAGTGAAGTTCGCCTCAACCGGACAGGAAATCTGGTTGCCGCAGACCGCGGAAGTGTATGCAGAGAGACGCGGGAAGAAATACTACCGGAAACACTCGTTCGGCGATTTTCGATTGTTCAACGTAGATACGGCGCAGAACCTGAAAACGCCGAACGGGTCGTACAGCATTTCAAACTTAACGGACGGGGATGTGACCTGTGAGTTGATCGTGACACCGGTGGAGGGGCTTGCTGTTGGGCCGATCACGTTGCGATTTGTGGTGCCTGCTCGGGGAAGCGTGGTGAAGACGGTAGGACCGAGGAAGGACGTGAATCTGGCAGTGGAGGCGGTGCGCTCAGCAAAGTTCGTGCACAGCGGCGGAACGGGAGCGGTGAAGGTGGATGCGGATTTGCCGAGGGAGACAACGCTGGATGTGATACCCGCTGGCCCGCAAGACAAACCGTGATTGGGCTGTAGTCGGTAACGCGTACTGCTTTTGGAAAGACGCTGACCGAGGCATCCCTATCTTCAAGCAAGCCAAAGCGGAGTACACGAAATTGCAACGATTCATTGCCGAAATCTGCTCGCCGACCCGCCTTGAGCCCGCCCCGCAAAGCGGAAAAGGCCGCCAGTACGAACTTTGGCGGTAATCCCGCTTAACCAGGAGCTGTGAGGAGTCGGTGCCGACTGAGACCGTCGTTGGGAATCTCCGTCTCGATAATCCCGCTTTCGTCCCAGCGAGCCATCAGGCGAATCAGTGAATGGAAGGCGCGGAAGCTTCGCCGGTCGCGATGCAGCGCCCAATCCAGGCGAAGGCGAATAGGGCCAGTCCAGCGACCCATGCGCCAAGGCTAACGTTCCTGAAAAACAAAGTGCGAACAGGACACCCACGGCGACCAGAATTGCTGAGAGGAACAGGAACATGCGCGTCCCGTAGAGAGAAGCGAACGGCAAATAGTGCGCACCCACAAGCACAATCAGAGCCGGAAAAAACCAATTCAAGCGGTAGAGACCCACGGGCACAAGAAGCAGCATCGAAAGCGGCAGCACAAACGCGACCTGCATCGCGAGGCTATTGAACGGATTCTCTCTGCTCAAGGCCGGAAAGATGAAGAATCCCCCGATGACAATGGTTAGAATAGACGCTTTTGGAGTTACCCACGTGCCTAGCGCCGCGGACATCATCCAAATTACAGACGCGACGAGCTGTCCCCAGAAGCCGCCAACGTAGACGGACCGCACTTCGCGTTGAGCATCCTGGATGTCCATTCAAACCTCCGAAACCGGTGGTGGCGTGATCAATGCGGCTTGAATGTCTTCCCGGTCTCAAGCAGCGTCTTCAGGCGGGAAAGAATACGTGGCCATCCATCGGCGCAGGCAGTGTAGGTGGGGTCATCTTCAGCCCACTCGTCATGCGTCACCGTTACTTTGGTGGCTTCGGTCTCGGGCACCAGTTCGATAGTTGCACGTGAGGCCTTGTCATTTTGGCCCATTGTGAATGTGTACTGAAAGACTTTTGGCGGCTCAAACCGCAGTACCTTCCCTCGAACGTAGGTCATGGTCTTGCCATCGGGTCCCGCGCCCACCCACGCGAGCTGGCCACCGGGCTTAAAGTCCGTCTGAATCTCAGCGCCCGAGAAGATGATGCGGTTTGACTCCCGCGACACAAAGCCTTCCCACACCTGCTCTGGTGTGGCGGCAATGTAGAAGATATATTTAAGTGGTGCTTGATGGGCCACGATTGCCCCCTGACTCTCCGGAGCCATCTTATATCCACACCAAAAACCTAACAACCCTGCAGCGGCCCAAGTGCCCGATAAATTCTGTGACGTGCTCTCCCGGCTGAAGATTCAATCCCCATAGCCATTAGATTGGGGTCTGCCGTCAGCCCGCATCCGCCGCAACCACCAGCGGCCACGTCCAGACGGATTTATCGAACGCGCGCCGGAGCATCGCGCCCACGCGCAGATCCTTCTCAAGTGCGCGCATCCGATAAATCTCTAACGTTAATCAGGAGTTGAAGGAGTCCGCGGGCGCGCACGCGCCGGAGGCGGCCACTATGGCTGAAGATGCTCATCCCCCGAGTAGTCCCGAGCGCCACTCACCCCGTTTAACGGGACTTTAGCCAGATAGTATGAGGGTTGCCGCAACACACACAAAAAAAGCCCCAGGACCACCCGCCACCTGGGGCTTTATGAATCGAACGAAATTCAATCGCTGAACGTCTTCCCCGCTCGGTTCCCTTCTTTATGGAGATCCTAATCTCGCAAAAGTAGGCTGTCGCTGCCTCAGAGCAATCTTGCTTAGGCAACCACGCCCGTCGATTCGGTCTCATGCGCCTTCCGCGCCCCACCGGGCATGTAAATAGTCGAAGCTGCGTAAAGTCTTTTGCCTTCCGCGTCCACTAGACCGTAACCGCGTTGCTAGAAACGGTGAAATGAGATAGTAGTTGGTCCGCAGCGCGATGCTCCGCGCTATAATCCAGCCCGCAGATTCCGGTGGGCAAGTCAACAAGCGTAGGGCTTTGAGGTTCGTGCAACTAATTTGCACGCGGCGTGTTCCTATACACGGGCAGAAGTGGAGGAGCCACTGTTGTCATCAATTCGCGTTCTAATTGCTGATGATTATGAAGACTGGCGACGGCAAGTCCGTTCGTTATTTCAGGCACGGCCGCAATGGCAAGTCATAGCCGAAGCTGTGGATGGACCAGAAGCCATCCAGAAGGCTGAGGAACTGAAGCCGGACTTGATTGTGCTGGACATCGGTCTCCCAAAACTAAATGGAATCGAAGCTGCCCGGCGGATACGACAACTTTGCCCCGGATCCAAGATAATCTTTCTAAGTCTGTACCATTCTTCGGATATGGTACAGGCAGCGTTGAGCACGGGAGGCCTGGGTTACGTTCGAAAGATAGATGCACGAAGGGAGCTAGTGCTTGCCGTCGATGCGGTTCTTCGGGGGAAGCAATTTGTCAGCAGCAGCATAAAAGGCCTCACCGACACCTCAGGAGAGAAAGCCCCTCACCGCCACGAGCTTCTGATGTTTTCTGATGACACGGTTCTTCTGGACAGCTTTACGCGCTTCATTGCTGCTGCCCTAAAAGCTGATAACGCAGCTATTGCGCTCGTTACGAAGTCACACCAAGAGAGCCTGCGTCAAAGACTGAAGGCCGAGGGCGTGGATACAGACGGCGCCATTCAGCAAGGTACGTTCATTTTACTGGATGTTGCCGACACGCTCGCCACACTCCTGGTAGATGGTTTGCCTGACCCCGTCCGATTTCTCGAAGACTTCAGCGGTCTGATCAAGGAGGCCGCCAAAGCAGCGAAGGCAGAACATCCCCGCGTCGCTTTTTGTGGTGAATGCCTAGGCCGCTTGTGGGCAGAAGGTAAAACGGATGCAGCGATCCGGCTCGAACAAGGGTGCGACGAACTAGTCAAAACACACGAAGTAGATATCCTATGCGCATATCCATTGCGCAGCTTTCACGGCGAGGAAGACGAGCACATTTTCCAAAGCATCTGTGCAGAACACTCAGCCGCTTATTCTCAGTGAGATAGTAAGACTCAATTCCAGGTTACCTTGCCTCAGTCGCGTCGCCTTTTGCAAGTTCGCGCAGTTCAGCTTGCGGCACAGCAAATTCCGCGGTGCCACAATCCAAACAGACAACAATCTCCGGGAATACCCACACGACGGGCTTGTCAATATCTTTTAGTTCGGGAAAATGGATGCCCATCTCCGCGCTGAATTTCTTCTGGTTGACTGACCCGCACGACTTGCAGGGCATACCGCCCCTCCCTCCTCGTGCGTTAAATTACGTTCTCAGAACATCATTACCAAAGCGACGCGTCAATGCCCGGCGTCACCTGGTGTTGCGCAGCCAAGCATCAGGTGAAGTGGTTTTCCCCATCTGTCGAGAATCGCCCCTTCGGTAGAGGTTCCCGAAAAAGGCGGGAAAAGTTCCCTCAATAATCCTCGGCGGATGGCGTTTTTTCGCCAGTGCCGGATAAGTCGCAAAATCGGTAACTTGGCTCCCAGTATTTGACTTCACCAGTTATCTCGTTTACTAGGCACAGCTCCCGCCCGCACCATCGAGAGACAAAATCGGCGTAAAATGCTAGCCGTTTGAATTAAGACCGGAATTCTGCTCTATGCCACTGGAGAGGAGAAGTCATGACGACCTCCGCGCCTCCCTTCGTCGAATGTGACAAAACTTTTGCTGGCCTTGCGGTTAGCGACGTTTCTGCCGCCGTCGAATTCTATACGACGCAGTTAGGCTTCAAAGTCGGGTTCACTTGGGGTGGTCCTCCGCCCACCTTCGCGGGCGTGAATCTCGGCAAAGTGGAGATGTTCCTGCGGAAAGGGACGCCCGATCCGAAGGGGTGCTGCGTGTACTTTCACGTCGGCGACGCGGACGTGCTCTACGAATTTCATCGCGCCAAAGGCGCCGCAGTTGCGCAAGAGATCGGCGACAGGGAATACGGAATGCGAGACTACGTTGTACGCGACTTGAACGGATATTATCTTTCGTTTGGGCATCACCTGTGCAATGCGGGGCCGCCAGTCAAGATCGAGCGAGTGAACGTACCGGTCCGATTAGAGAAACGGCTTGCCGCGCTGCTCCAGGATTTGGCAAAACACAAACGCATGAGCATAGACAGTTGTCTTGAGGAGATGCTACTGCATACGAATGAGGGTGTCGGGCCGCACACGCAAACGACCCTCCACTACATTCAAGAACTCAAAAAGAAGCACGGCATTAATTACGACTGCCATGCAAGCTACCGGTTCGCGGAGGAGTGACGGAAGGTCACGACCGACTATCCTCAGACCGGCGCTCATGGCATCGGGCTACGGTGGTAATCAATCAACACGCGTCCTAGTTCTACTTGCCTGGTAAATCGGGAAACCGGACAAGTCCCGCTGGCGTTTACGAACGCTTGCCCGTTGGGAGTTAACACGCCGGTCACATTGTCCCACCCGACTGCCGTCGTCAAGGACGAGTCCGTGCCAAACGTGAGCACATCCCAGGGCGTAGAGACTCGCTCATTGCCACGGCTCATTGCTTTGGCTAGGATCTACCTGCCTACGTGCCCTTTCGCGTCACAGAAACTTCCATACCTTCAGAGGCACCCACATGCTCTTGAAAACTAGCGATCATCCTCTGCGGGGCCTGACCCTGTTCGCGATCTCCATGAGTTTCAGTGCGTACATGGCCGCCCAGCCGCAGGAAGCGGGTTCACCACACGAAGTCACTTCTGCTGAGTACGCGCATGCGGAAAAATTCATGGGGTATAACACGAACCCGCTCGTTTACCACGCGGTGCATCCTGTGTGGACCGCAAACGAGCGCCTGTGGTACCGCGACGCTGGTCCTGAGGGAGACAAGTTCGTGCTGTTCGATCCGGCGAAACTCACCAAGGAGCCGGTGTTCGACCACGCCAAGCTCGCTGCCGCTCTTTCGGTGGCCGCCGGGAAAACATATGAGGACAACAAGCTTCCTTTTCGGGAAATCGAACTATCGATGGACGGGCAGTTCGTTTCTTTTCGGATCGGCAAGCGACAGTTTCAGTGTGACCGGCAGGGCCCTCAGTGCGTGGTGGTAAGCGGGGGCGTGGAGAACAGCGTAGCTTCTCCCGACAGTAAGAAGCTCGCCTTTGTTCGGGAATACAACTTGTGGGTGCGCGACGTGTCCAGCGGCAAAGAGACACAGCTCACGACGGACGGCGTCAGGGACTACTCCTATGCGTTGGACAATGCCGGCTGGACCAAGAGCGACAATCCCATTCTGTTGTGGTCGCCGGATTCCAAGAAAATCGCCACCTTCAAGCAAGACCAGCGCAACGTGGGAGAGATGTACCTGGTGGAAACGAAAGTTGGCCATCCGGCGTTGCAAGCCTGGAAGTATCCGCTGCCGGGGGATGACGTGGTGTCGATGATCGAGAGAGTGTTCATCGACGTGGATGCACCAAAGGTGATTCGGCTGCAAATGCCGCCGGACCAGCATCGTTCGACGTTGTGCGACCACGTCATTTGTCGGGGGAGCGAATGGGAGGACGTCGAGTGGAGCCCGGATTCGAGCAAGCTGGCGTTTGTCTCCACGTCGAGAGATCACAAGCAGGAAACGCTCCGCATCGCGGATGCGGAGACCGGAGCGGTGCGCGACGTGATGGAAGAATCCGTGGCCACGCAGTACGAATCGGGCCAGGGCAGGGTGAACTGGCGCTATCTTCCCGCGTCGAACGAATTCATTTGGTATTCCGAGCGCGACAACTGGGGGCACCTTTATCTCTACGACCTAGGTAGCGGAAAGCTCAAAAATCAGATCACCCAAGGCGAATTTGTGGTGACCCAGTTGTTGCGGGTCGATGAGAAGGCGCGGACGCTGTATTTCCTGGCCGATCGCAGAGAAAAGGGCATTCCGTATTTCACGCACTTTTACAGCGTCGGTTTTGACGGCAGCGGGCTGAAACTGCTGACACCCGAAGATGCGAACCACGATGTGACGCTTTCGGCTTCGGGGCGGTATTTTGTGGATAATTTTTCGAAGCCGGATGCGCCGCCGGTGAGCGTGTTGCGCGCTGCGAATGGGAAGACGCTGGCAACGCTCGAGAAAGCAGACATTTCGAAGCTCGTCGCGGCGGGATGGAAGCCGCCCGAAGCGATCACGGTGAAGGGACGTGATGGCACGACGGATCTTTATGGATTGCTTTTCAAGCCAACGAACTTCGATCCGAAGAAGAAATATCCCATCGTTAATCACATTTATCCGGGACCGCAGGGCGGGAGCGTGGGAAGCTGGTCTTTCCTCTCGGCACGCGGAGACACGCAAGCGCTCGCCGAATTGGGATTTGTTGTGGTCGAGATTGAGGGGATGGGGAATCCGAAGCGGTCGAAGAAATTCCACGATACGTATTTCGGCAACATGGGCGACGACACGCTACCTGACCAACTGACCGGGATGAAGCAACTGGCGCAACGGTATCCTTGGATTGACCTCGAGAAAGCGGGGATTTACGGCCACTCGGGCGGAGGTTACGCTGCGGCGGATGCCATGTTCCGGTATCCGGACTTCTTCAAAGTGGGAATCTCCGAAGCGGGGAATCACGACAACCGCGAATACGAAGACGACTGGGGTGAACGGTATCAAGGGTTGCTCGAGCGGAAGCCGGACGGAACCACGAACTACGACGACCAGGCCAATCAGAACATCGCCAAGAATTTGAAGGGCCACCTGCTGCTGGCGCACGGAACGCTGGACGACAACGTGCCACCGTACAACACGCTGCTCGTGGTTGACGCGCTCATCAAAGCGAACAAGGATTTTGACCTGCTCTTGCTGCCGAATCGCCGGCATGGCTTCGGCAATGAACCGTATATGGTGCGAAGACGATGGGACTATTTCGTCCGCTACCTGATGGGCGCGGAGCCGCCAAAAGAATACGAGTTGAAGCCCCCGCCGAATCCGCTTGCGGCGGGGATGTAATTCCGTTTCCCTAAGCAATAGCCCCGCTGCTATAGGGACGCGCGCCGCAAGGTGCTGGTGAACGGCTAGCCGCGCGCGCCGTGAAAAGATGGATGATGGTCCACAGCGGGAGTCAAACCCGTCCGGAACTCGCCGCTCCACCTGGGTAGCCTCAAATTCCGAACCTACTAGAGCCAGCCTGATTTGTCACCGTGACTTTTTGGGTCAGGTTTAGCATTTGCTGGCAGCTTGAGCGTGAACAGCTAAGGTGTGGAATCAACTCGCCGTGGCCGCTAGGAGGGACAGGCACTCTTTCCCATTGTTCAGCACGATATTGTAATCGGCACGCGGGACCTGACGATTGGCGGACTGAATCAGGGCAACAATTTTGACTTTTGGAAAATTCGCTTTCAGCCACTCGACCATTTCTTTTCTCATTTGTTCCGGTGCCGTTTGGCCTACGACGAATACATCGACATTGCGAATCGAGGCCAGAGCCCGCTTTGCAGACTCGTTGTCAGCGACGGATATGACCTCAAGGCCGCAGCGGCGAAACAGTTCGGCCCTGGCGTTTAGTTCTTTTTCTTCGTAGCCAATCTGAAACATTGTCCGCTTCGGTGGGAATTCGACCTTACCCGTCAAATTGGTGATGACATACGCGCCTGGTGAGGATGCCGAGAGCACTTTCACTCGTGCTGTCGCACGTTCCACACTTATCGCTCCTTCCAGCCACTGAAGGCTACCGTCGCTTCGCACTTTGGACAGGTGGAACGGAGAGAGCATGGGCTTATCCTCGTTATCGTGCCGGTAATTCAAACACACCGCCTGACCTCTGTCTATAGCTTGTGTCGAAACAATAAGGGGTCAAGATCCGCGACAATAGGGCATTTCCTTTTGGGTCATAGGGTTTTGATGGCAGGCGCATCGGGCCGGACGGTGGTTTTCCACTCAAAGCTCCTGGCATGCGTCCCTTCGGCCAATGTCAACTTTTCTAGTAACAGCTCTCCTTCAAGCATTTGAATGCGGAGCGTCCGGGCATCCAGAATAATCGTGCCGAAGCCGGAAGCCGTGCAGAAAAAAGTCTTGAATGGGCGAGTGCTCACCTGGGGACCAAGCCAGAGCGCTCGCTGGGCGGCGGAGTAGCGGAAACCGGTCAGCGCGCTGAGCAAGGCATAACTAGCCATGGCACGAGCGTAATAGTTGCCGCACTCATATTCATTCCAAGGGTTGCGAATACGGCCGTCATAGCGGCTGCGCAGGGCCTTAACGATGGTCAATCCTTCTTTGACGAAACCCTCCGCGATGAGATGGGAGGCCACCTGGTATTCGATGCCAGTCCAGACTTCGTCGCAGTAGACGAAAGGCAGCGTGGGCTTGCCGCCGCGGGGCCATGTGCACAAGAGCAGACCGGGTTCGTGCCCCATAGCGTAGCCAGGACGTTGTGCGTTGGCGTGCTCGCTGAGGTCGGTCCTGAAATTGTGCTTGAAGATGGCTTGCAGCGTCTGGCGAACTTTTTCCGGGGCAAGAGGCGTATCGATACCGTAGATGCGCGCCATCCACGCGCCAATGACTCCGTCAGAGAGGCATCCGTTTCCATACTGATATTTCGGCCCTTCTCGTTTCAGAAGTTTCTGCATTTCGCTGCTGCCTTCATCGACCTGGGCGATCATGGTGGCGAACGAAGTGTTGCGCAACTCCAGGTATTGCACCTTCTGCTGGAAATACTCCCCATTAAAGAGTTGTTCTTCCATGAAGCGCGCACAACGGTGGGCCAGATCGTTGTAAAACGCGGCTTCTTCGGTCTGGCCAAGAGCTCCAGCCATGTCTGCAAATGCCGAGAGGGCGCCAAGATAAATGCTGGTGCACATGCCGTCCGGTCCCCAAAATTCAATATCGTAAGTATTGTGATGAGGCTCAAAGAGGCCTCCCCGATGATCGGGATCCCAAGTGCGAATGCAGTAGTCCAGGCTGCGTTTCGCCAGGGGATACATTTTCTTGAGCCAGTCGAGGTCGCCGGAAATCTGCCAGTCGCGAAAGACTTTCATAATTCCGCCCAACTGGCCGTCGGAGGCAGCGTGAAAGTCGTGTTTGACCGGGCCTTCAGGGAGCGCTGAGCGAAATGTGACATGGCCGTTTTCGTCCATGGAACGGCCCAACTCCAATTCGCGGAGAGTGGATTCGAGCTTCGGGTAAAGGTGAGGAAAGGCCTGGGCATAATTCCACACGTGCGTGCAGGAACCATGGCAGCAGCCAGCATCGGGGAAACACCCTTCCCAACCCCAAAGATCGCCATTTTCCAGACGCAGTACGGTGGGAGACTTGAGGATGGCCAAATTGGAGGAGATGGCATCCAGCACGTACGGCGGCAAAGTGGAGGAAAACAGGGCTTCCTTAAATGCAACCGTGCGTGCTCGCAAAGAGGCGTAATGTTCTTCGACATAAAGGGCCGTTTCGCGGGCATCGTTCCAAATCGAGGCATAGAAGGGGCGCCAGGGAGGAGACTTCTCTTCCGCAGAGGAACGGCAGCCAGGAGCGTCTTGAGATTCAGGAAGCGGAAGACCTCCAACTTGTTGGTAGCAATTGGGGAAATGCCAAGTGATGACGATGGGATGGGTTTTCGATTTGCCGGGGGCTAGGACGCCCTCAAGCAAAATCGAGCAGCCATTCCGGCCATTGGTATCGATCGAGTTCGATCCTTCATTAGCAGTGAAATTCGCCGTGGAGACTTCGTGCCAGAGTGCCGAGAGCGAGTCGAATTCCCAACCGGGGCTGCGTAGCCACATGCCCTTGATGCGCGGCTTATTGCCGACGGCGATCAGTGCGGCGCTGCCGAAGCTTTCGGAATTTGGCTTCTCCGAGTTGTGCAGAAACACACCGCGGTTAGGGATGACGGTATTGCGGCTGGCCGATTCCTCTCTGCTGCATCCGGGAGCCAAATGGGAAAGATGGTAGGAGAATTCGTACTCGACAGGATGCGGTGAACGATTGTGAAACGTGTATTCGAGGATGGCGCAGGGTATGCCGGAGTTCTTGTCATCGAGAGGGATGAACGGGTTCCAAGCGGTCAGCGTGACCTGCAACGGGACTGATGAGTCGCTGAGCGTGGCTTCTCCGAATGGGTATTCTCCTTTGAAAACACACTTTCCAAAACGCGGGAAGCCTTCGAACCCTCCACGACGGTATCCCTCTCCCTGAAGCCCCTGGTCGTAAATTTTCAGGACTGGGAACGGTCCTTCGACAAGTTTGGTGACCGGCGAAGCCCCTTTGATATGGAGAATCGCGAAAGCGGCTCTGGAGGGCGCGAAGCCCTCGGGCAACGCGGTCGTTGAGGGATGATTCCCGATAGAAAAATCCTGCAGGCCGCCGTAGCCGTTCAGACAGATGCAACCGGCTCCGATCCCTCCCACTGGCATAGCAATTTGGACGGCACGGTCGCCGGTGAAACTTTGTTGGGGCCCACTTGCGAAAAGTTCCTCCGAGGAATACGGAAGCGCCTCGGAAACTGGGGTGCTGGGAGAGTCTGCGGCTGGGGAATCCGGCCGGTTGCCGGACAAAGAGACTGCCGCGCCAAGAGCGGCGGAAGAACTAGTGATTAAGAATTCTCTGCGACTGGGTTTGTCCAAAGGCGACGTCGAACCTCCTCTACCGAATCAGGGTGAGCGCGGAAACTGCTTTAAGGTGACTGTGTAGTTGGCGGCTTGCCCTTCTAAAGCTGTTACATTTCCGGAAGTTCAACATGGGTTAGTCTCGCAGCAGCACGTCAAGATAAGGCCCGTCAATTTGCGCTCGCACCAGCGCGCAACAAAGGCAGAATGAACGCGTCAATCGCATCATCCGTGAGAGCCGTTAGCCTTACGTTGCGGTGCAGACTCCATTGCTCGACCTGCTCGGCGGTTTTTCCAGGCGGCAGCTTTATCAACGGACCGAGCGTCTCTAGTTCCAAAAACTCGTTGTTGGTAAAAGTCTCGAACGAACACCCGAAATCCGGGTACGTCTCTCCGGAATTTGCATGAGCGCGTTTGATGAATGCTTCGCCATTTAGGACGTAGGCGCCCCAGGTGTTGGGGTTAAACATCCCCAACTTTTGCGCTTCGGAGTTAGCCGGGTCCTGGCGCAAGGCCAGGTATTTTTTCGTGAAGACCCAGCGTTTGTCTGACAGGTTGGTGTACGCCCACATCACCAGAGGATTAGTGGCCTCCAGGTTCGCAGGATGCTTGCCGCGCGGCGGAAAACCTGTGATGGCAATCCCACCGGGCGCCATCATCGTCAGCGCCCATGCGGAGTATTCGAGTGGGAAGAACGAACGGTTAGTAATACGATGAAGGACGATCACCTCCGTTCCCGAAGCCGCCATGCGCACCTCAATCTCTTTCTGGAGGCTTGTGAGTGGTTCGACAGGAGCCTTGGCAATCAGTCCGTTTGGCGTAATCGTTATTTCAACCGGCATATTGTCGGGGGCCCAAGTCGCAACCGGATCCTCGGGAGCTTTCCAGACACGATCTCCACCACGAAGCTGGAACTTTTCTTCTCTGGTTCCTCCGAGTTGGTCAGAAAATTCTTTGAAGAGATTCTGGCCGCCAACGAACCCAAAACTAATAATTCTCGGACCAACGTCGCTGGTCACAACGAGTGCCACTTCACCGTTGCTTACTTGGTAGCAATTACGCCACCCTTTGTATGCAATTTTTTCCACTTTGACGTCTGCGCGAGCATGCGCAGTGACCACCAGGCTAAGGGTAAGCAATAAAATCAGTTTTGCCATGGCGCTGGCACTACCGCTTATCGAAGATGTCAGCACCGGTTCTTGTACGCCTGCTATCTCGGGTGGTGGCGCGCAAAACCTTTGCATAAGCATTAAGCCGACACGCCGAAGTGTTTTACGGTAAGGGCGACGGCTGCTACTCCATCGCTGAGCTTATAGGTAGTCTTCTCGTCTGCCTTGTCTGCGAGCGACTTCCAGAGGGCGTGGCCCAGAACGACTCGTGCCGGTTTGTTCATGGTGACCTTCTCTGCTGGGCGATTCTACCAGAACGCGAACAACCGCGTCCCGAAGAGCTTCTTTTCTACAATTCCCATTATTCCCATAATTCACATGTCTTTCGTTGTGAATCCGCTTCGCTCGTGTTAGAAGCCTGGAGTCGACCGTAGGTGCGCCAATGACCTAGCGGCGTGCGGAAACAGTGTTCTCGGGGCGCTTCAGGGGCTGCGACGGGGCGCTCTCGACCGCCCAAGGAAGGAGGCTTATGAAAAGGCGATTCTTTCTGAAATCGATAGCGGCAGGAGTGTACGCGTTCACGCATCTTTCGCTGCTCGAAGCGGCATTGCCGAAGATGAAGATCACGCGCGTACGGGCTTATGCGCCCACCAACCCGAACCCACTGTTCAATCAGGCCGATACGGTGGTGACCATCGAGACCGACGCGGGAATCACCGGTATTGGCGAAGGCGGTTTTCCCGATGCACTGAAACAGTGTGCCGGGCGGCTGATCGGGCAGGACCCGCAGCATATCGAACGGCTGTGGCAGGACATGTCGCGGTCGTTCTTTTATCCTCCTGGGCGCGAAAGAGAACATGCGCTCGGCGCGCTCGATCTTGCGCTGTGGGACATCAAAGGCAAGGTGCTGAAACTGCCGGTTCACGAAATCCTGGGTGGCATGGCGCGGAATTACTGCGAGTGCTACAACACAGGCGGCATCATACCAGGGATCAAGCCAGGCACGAGCGTGAAGGATCGCGCGGCGGCGACCATTGCTGCCGGCTATCGTGCCTTCCGCATGGGCGCGGCCGACACGCCCGCGAATACCACCTTCAATACGCACCAAAAGGTGAATCAGCTTTACGAGGAATGCGTGCAGGCGCGCGAAGGCGTAGGGAAGGACGGGGATTTCTGCATCGATTTTCATCAGCGATTCGATCTTTCTGACGCGATTCGCGGATGCGATCTGATCGAAAGCCTTGCGCCTTTGTTTGTCGAGGATCCCGTGCGCGCGGAGGCATTTGGCGAAGACCTTCCGCGCCTCCGAAAGTTAGTCAAGGTTCCGATTGCGGCGGGCGAGGAATGGGGGAATCGCTGGGATTTCAATCCTCTCGTGGAGAACCACGATATCGACTACGTCCGCGCTACCCTACCGAACGTGGGTGGCATTACGGAGATGATGAAGATCGCGGCGATCTGCGAGACGCATTTCGTGGGCATCGTGCCTCATTTCACCGGACCGATCGCCACGGCAGCGCTGGTGAATTCGCTGGGCACATTCTCGGGTCCGCTGCTGATGGAATATGGGTTTGAAGGAAAGGAGCTTTCGCATGTGCCCGTCAGCCTGGATTTCAAGAGCGGAAAGCTCTATCCCAACGACAGACCGGGACTCGGCGTCGAGCTGGATATGAGCAAGCTGACTCCGATTCTGGAAGTAACGAAATACGATACGAATCGCGCGCAGACGTACTTCCGGCCAGATGGCTCTATTACAAATTGGTAGGGCTGCGGGAAGGTTTCCGACTGACAAAATCTACTTCTCCGCGAAGCTTGTTTGAACGTAGCCGCACGTGCTGCGGACCCTTTGCGGGAGTAGTGGATCAGCGCGCCGGTCATTCTCTAATCCGATGGGTGCAGCTAGCAAAACTGTGGGACTAGCAGGTGCGAATCCTGCCCCGGAAATTGGTCGATTCAACCGGGTAACTGGCTCGACTTGGGACGAGGAAACGAATCCCAAGCAAGCTCGAGCGACAAAGCCCTCGTCACGCATCACTGCGTGGGAGCGACCAGGAGGGCAAGTGAACGGGAGGGTTGTAATCGAAGAGAATGCCTGCAGCGTCGAAAGTAGGCGTCCGCGTGAAGTCGCTTGCGGGAGACCTGGGAGCGCGCCGAACCATCCGTCGGTGGTGAAGGCCGTTGTCACTTGGGACGAAACCGACCATACGCACCAAGTGAGCACCCGGCGCACGGGGCACGACACTCTCGGAAGAAGCCACACAGTCAAAGCTAGGACGGTCCGGTGGACCAGCCGTGGATGGCTTAAGCGGCGAAGACCAGTGCCTACGAGACCAAGGTCGAAGGGGCATGGAGGCCACAGGACACGCGCATGGGCTCGTAGTAGCGAGGATGGAGGGTAACGCCTCCGGAGCAAAGGGGCCCTGGGTAGTGGCGGGCGTGCAACGCACACCAGTCGGCACACTGTGGCCGGCGCATGTCGGTGTAAACGAGCGCGTCGAGCGTTGGAGCAAACCTGGTGGTAGCCAAAGGATGCGGGCCATCGCTTAACGTGGCTAGTCATCGTGGGAAGGCTCCAAGGGGAAAGCTGCTGTCCCCAACCGGACCGGGGCAATCCCGCCGTCCGGGATGAAACGGGGGGACGTAGGAAACTGATCGAGGCGCGGAACGAGGCACCGGCATGTTCCGATGAGGAGCCGGTAACGGCAACTCCCCGCTGCCCACCGATACAGCGCCTGCGTTCTATCCCAACGCCAACAGCCGCTCTTAATCAACAAGCCGAAATCCAAGGTCTAATGGAAGAAGTACTGACACCGGTTTTCCGTCGTGGACACCCGGCTTAAACTTCCACTGTCGGACAGTGTTCAAAGCTTCTTGGTTCAAGCCGAAGGGCGCGCCCCGGACTATTCTTGTCCACTTCACCCTGCCATCCTCGGAAACCACTGCGTCTAAAACGACTTGTCCTTCGAATTTCGCGGCGCGGGCAGCATCCGAGTACGGGGGCGGCGGACAGTACAGACAGACAGGAAACGTGGCTTCACCAGGACCGGCCCCATACGCCGCAGGAGCTGAAGCCCATCTATCTTTGGAAGCGGCCTGTGCGATTGGATCGAACCCGCTGAGGGTGTTCGTTGAGTCTGGTCGTGGCAGAGTGAATTCCTCAATTGCTGCAGTCTTTTCCTTGTCGCAAGAGAGCAATTTCAACTGAACGTGCACGAACGATCCTAGATGCTTGGTGACGCCCGTTAGGACTGTGGTGGCATTTAGCGCCTTACCCAGCCAACGGATTGCACTATCGTTACTCACGAGATCCGACGAAATGCGTTCTTTCTCAAGATATTCTCTAAGATTCGAGCGGTCGATGATCTGGATGCCACGCTGCTGAGATGCAAGCTCATTTGAGAACTGGTCGGCGAGCTGCAAACCAAATTGAGACGTTAAGCCAGAGGGAACAACAAAGTCGGTGACAAGAATTCTGCAGCCCCGCGACTTACAATTTGCCTTCTCCGCTTCTTGGAGGATTCGACTCGCAACTTCTTGGATTTGCGCCTCGGGACGAGGAGGAGCCGTTTCTTGCGCGCTTGCCTGAGCAGAGCCAGCGAAAAATACGATTGCAAGTGCGGCAAAGCGAGCGGGCGAACTGAAGATTGATTCCCGCTTCATGAGCGAAGTTTAGCACATTGCTTTCGTCCGGATTCTAGGCACATTGACTCGAGTGCCGAACAAGCAAAAGGGTCAAACTCGTTGAATCTGACTGATAAGGTGGGCTTACCGGAGACGTTCCTCCCAATAGGCACTTCGGCGATTAGCTTGTACTCAGGACTTGAGACGACAGTTTGCTTCCAGGAAACACCTGTACTTTGGACCAGTATTGCGGAATGAAAGACCTTAGCATCATCCTGAGGTGGCGAAAACAGAGGGAATCCATTTCCTATTCGCGACCGCTGGAAGACTTTTCGGGATCTCTGCTGCGGCCCTGCTGTTGTGCGTGATTCCAATTCACGCGCAGGAACAATCGTCTGCTAGTTCTGGTGTGCTGACGGCTGCGCCCGCGCAGGCGCAAGCTAGCCCGACAGTCAGCTCCGGAATTGAACCGACAGGAGCGGCGATCCCATCAAAGATCGCGGCAAAGAATGATCGCCTCTTTTTCGTCTTGCCGAACTACTTAACCGTCGAAAACCGAAACCAGTTCGAGCCGCTCGCCGCAAAGACAAAGTTCAAGCTCTCCGCGAAAACGATGTCCGATCCCATCACCATTTCTTTCATCGGAATGATCGCCTTGACGGGCCAGGCACGGAACAGCAATCCGTCGTATGGGCAGAGCTTCAGCGGATACGCGAAGCGCTATGGCACGTTCTACGCCGACACGGGAATCGGCACATTGATGACGACCTCGGTGTTCCCGACGCTCCTGCATCAAGACCCCCGCTATTTCCAGCTTGGCAGCGGCGGCATTTGGCACCGTACGATGTATTCTGTGAGCCGCATCTTTGTCGCTCGCACCGATAAGGGCGATCTGCAATTCAATTCCTCCGAAATTGCGGGCAACGCTGTTGCAGCCGGAATTTCCAACACCTACCATTTACAGAACCAGCGCACGTTAGGCAACACGCTCGGCGTCTGGGGCACGGACATCATGTTGAATGCGGTCTGCAACGTGGCCAAGGAATTCTGGCCCGACCTTCGTCGCAAGTTTCGCAAGCCAAAATCTGAGTAAAATTGGCGGGTAGTACCCACATGTCCAGTAAGCGTTACCTTCTCGCACTTGAAATCCGCGAAAGTCTCACCAGGAGCTGGCGATACTTGTGGCGTCAAGGGAGCGCCGTAGGTTCTTCTATTCTGTTGCAATCAACGCCCACACTTTAGTGGCTCCATGACAAGCCGAATTTGCGAAAATGATCCGGCCAGACCGATAAAGTATTGGCAGGGCAGAGGAGGGAAGTCTAACGCATGCTGGAAGCGGCGAAAAATCTACTTCTGATTCTCAGTGCAATCTTCCCCATTGTGGACCCAATCGGAGGCAGCCCCTTTTTTCTGGCTCTAACCGGTGAATACAGTTCGGACGCGCGAAAAGCATTATCGTGGCGAATTGCCATTGACAGTTTCGTGCTGCTGGTTGGCTCGTATTTTGTCGGTACCTACATCCTGGCTTTCTTTGGGATTTCGCTACCGGTAGTGCAGGTCGGCGGAGGAATGGTGCTCGTTGCGATGGGGTGGGCGACACTGATGGAAAACGATGAAGGGTGCGATAAGAGTGCCCGTAAGAGCATTGCACCGCAGGACGTATTTCATCGGGCGTTCTACCCTCTAACGTTGCCGCTAACCGTGGGTCCAGGATCAATCTCCGTTGCCATCACGCTCGGAGCAAACGCGGCACGCCGTCACACCTTGCATCCGTTGACAATTTTGACGGCATTAGTTGCCTTCGTGCTGATCGCCTTCAGCATCTTCCTGTGCTACGGATTTGCCGATCGTCTAGCACGAACGCTGGGGCGAACCGCGATGACGGTAATCACGAAATTGGCATCGTTTCTTCTCGTTTGTATCGGCGTGCAAATTAGCTGGAACGGCATCAAGGAGTTGTTGGAGTCTGTGGCCCTGCATGTGACTTGACAGAACGGATTGGCGGCTCCGTGAACGAAAACCAGCACTACTCAATTCGATCACGACTGGATGGGTCATACTGTCCGGTTAGTCCGCAAGCCGTCCAAGTTCGTACTTAAAACCTAAATGTTCGTTTATGCGATTGGTTCTCCGTGGCTGTCAAATCGGAATCTCGCGGCGGACAGCTGTTCGATTTCGCGACGACTCTTCCCGCGAGCGGACCATCGGACGGTCCTCACTGCTGTCATGACGGTCGCGACCCGAGCGGCCATCAGATCGTTCCCCCGAATCCTGGATACGCGACGCCAGCCGAGCGCCGAGTACGGAAATGCAAGGGAACTTCACCTATTATCGCTGAGCTGGAGGAGAACTCTATGTCGAGACTTTTCGCCGTCACGCGCTCGCGAGGGACTGCGTGGAATGACTCGCTGTCTTTGGAGCAACAGGCCGACTGGCGTCGTCACGCTGACTTTATGAACGCTCTGCACGCGGAAGGTTTTGTGCTTCTCGGAGGGCCGCTCGAAGGTACATCAGACGTTTTGCTGATCATTCGAGCAGACGACGCGAACGAGATACATGCTCGTCTCTCCGCCGATTCCTGGACCAGCAAGGACCTTCTGCGCATCAAGCAGATTGTGCCCTGGACACTCCGCCTAGGCTCCTTAGGCTAACCTGGCAGGACGGGCATCCAATTTCACCGTCAATCAGGCAAGTACCCGAAATCTGCCAGTCTGCCGGCTAACCGGACCTATTGGTATGGACTGTAAGCTTTGCGTGCCACGCTTACCCGCCCTTGTCACATTGCTGACTTACTTGTCAGTGTCTGTAGGTGTTCCTTGTTAATTTTCAGCACGACGCCAGCGTTGCGGTCAGCAACTTCGCTCACTTTATACTCCGCCGATGTGCCCAGCACTTCCGCCACTTCCGGCGGCGTCAATGCATATTTCTCCTCAAGCCATGCCGCCATATTTGCCGTTGCATTACGGAACGCGTCATCAATCGACCCATCCAATCCCATGGCCATGATGTGCGTAGCCGACTCCACCCTCGGTCCCGGCACTCGTTTCCCGGGGATCACGTCCACGGTGAACTCTACGTCCATGGACGTCTCGAGCGCGTTGCCGTTCAATTCGCCGTCGCCTTGCGCCGCGTGGCCGTCGCCTACATAAAGCAGGGCACCAGGCGTCCTTACTGGCAAATATATCGTCGCGCCCTCCACCACTTCATTAAAATCCATGTTCCCGCCAAACCCACCCGAGTCGCCCGTTCCTGGAGCGCTCGCTGCAGGAGGCGGAGCGGTCGCCACACATCCCAGCATCGGTCGCAGCGGCACGGAGTAATGTGCCAAATGTTCGGATGGTTTCTCCAGTGTTGCCACGCCGTGCGCCGTGTCCAGATGCCAGCGGACGGACTTTCCGCCGTCCTTCATCTTCACGGCAAGATCCGTGTCCAGTCCGCGGGGAACGATCGCGTCGTCGCTCATCGCCCAGTCGCGGTTCAAGCGCACCCGCGTCAGTTGCACCACCAAGGTGTCTCCCGGCATCGCCGTCTCCACATAGAAAGGCCCCGTCTCTGGATTTCCTCCCAGTACACGCGTCAGGCCTTTCTCATCCGTTCCGCCAGCATCCACTGTCGTCGTATGCACCGTGTCCCCCGGCGAAACAGTCAGCACCGGTTTGTTCGCCGCCGAAAATTGCCGGTAAAACGTTGTCGGCGTGAATTCGTGCCGTTGCGGCACACCCACCCGGCGCTGAGGAGCGATAGTCGCCGTGAACTTATGTGCGTTCGGATGCGCCGCGTCGCCAGCATCGGTGAACACGATTGTCCCGGAGACGGTTCCGTCTTTCACTGTGGCTGTGCATTCCTCCGTGCCCCCCTGCTCGTCTTTGGCAACAAAATGGATCGAATTGCCAGTAATTGTTCCTTCGAGCTTGTCGCCCGCAAAATCTCCCATAAGTTTTCCCGCCTCTTCCTTCAAATGCATCTGGTAGAAAAGCGGTGTCCCGAAAACGTCCGCATTGACGATCCATCGGCCGGAAACGCTAGCGTTAGATGTACGTGCTGCATCTTGTGCATCCAGCGCTTGAGAGCCGTTCGCCGACACGATTCCTGAAAAAACTAGAAAGAAAAGTAAAACGAAAAATGACGATACCTTGGGCATACTCACACCTCGATTGCCTGATTCAACCAGAAAAATCGACGGAATACGAGGAATACGAAACAAGCCGCCGGAGATTCTGTTAAAGCCCAGTGACCTCAAACTGGTCTTTGGCAAGCGACTGAAAGACACCAGGGTGCAAGCAACGGGTCCGAAGCCGTCAATGATCGAATGCGGAATCGAACCCTGCTGACAGATCGATCTAGTCGCGCAACATACGACGCAAGGCCGCTGCGCTTAATGTCGGCAATCTTCTCTGGTCGCAGCCAACTAGGTCTGCCTCTTTAACCAGTCATCGCGCATGAGGACCGCGAAGACTGCGACAAATGCACGACCAAGCCAGGTGGTCGTGGTCATGGCTGCATCACCTGAAAACCCGACAAGTACTGGGAATGTTGCCTTACGTGGCCGATGGACCGTATGGATACATCGGCAGCTCCTAGTGAAAAGAACGTGTCGCCAAGATAGACCGGTACACGCAACAACGCCAGCGTTTAACAATCGAGAATACTTAGCGGGGGAACAGCCCGCCCAACCCCTGGCAAACGAAGTCCCGGGATGCCGCCTCAAATTCTTTTCCGGGCAGCCGCACAGCTGCTTGCCGAATAGTGACATAAGCGAGCATTGGGACGCAGAGACAAATCTCAACCTGTATCCGCGTGCCTCCCCTTCATTGAGGCTGCTTCGCCGTACTCTCGCCAGTCTCCACCACAAAAGTGGTTTCGCTACGCGCCGACTGGTCTCCATAGCGGAGTGTTAGGACGGCTTCATAGTGTCCTGGCTGGAGCTTTGCCCGAGGCATGCTCGCCAGGAAGGGGGCCGCGGAGTTCGCCTCGACCGGCACGTCGGTCTCGGGTGAACGCATTATCGGCTGGCCATCGCTAAGAATCTCTAAAGTTGCCCGCAGCGTCTTCTGAACCGGCAGGGGCGGGTAACCCACGCCGTAGAAAATCAAGTCGCCAGGGAGGGCCCGATCGACCACCCCGGACACTTCGGGCACGACCTTGCCACCTCGCGCGAGCAGCGGGTCAGCCGCAGGGTGTGGCTCCTCGGCGGGATCCACGCGCCGCACGAGTACGAGATCGCTCGCCGCCAAGCCATTGGGCGCAGGAGACACCACGAGCACGGAACGGAGCACCCCTGCACGCGCGCTGTCGCGGTCCACCGCCGCGGTTTCAACCGAATAGCGTCCCGGAGGCAGGCGAAATGGCTTGGTGAAGCTGACCACGCCGCGTCGAAGTTCGTCGGCTTTAGCGCGCGGCACGGCATACGGAAGATCCTTGCTGAGCTTGTCCACCACCTGGCCTTGAGCATCTTTGATCAGGGCGGTGATCGAAACGTGTACCTTGGCCCAATCCTTGTCTTCGGCGACCGAAAGGCCGCGCACCGGAACCTGACAAGCGAATGAGAGCTGGCTGCGCTGCGAACCGGGCCGGAACCGGAGCACGTCAGAGTGAAAATCAAGCTGCTGCGGCGCTGGGGTCGCATTGATGGCCTGCAACGTCGCCATTTCGAAGGGATAGATTTCCTCGCCGTGCAACAAGGGCAGCGCATAGTACCCGCTGCGGGCGAATACCTTCACACCCGGCCGTACCACCTTGACCGCGATCTTCCGGAAACGACCGTCGTTTTCGGATCTTGCCGGAGAGTACGTCAATTCGTAATGCGTGCGAGCTTCTTCCATGGCGCGGCGAAATGGTTCGCGCAGGTCTTGCACGGGCAGCGACGCTCCGCCCGTGGATTCCGCCAGAACACGCAAGTTGCCGCGCTCGTCCGCCCGGATCGAGCTCTCCGCGTTTTCGAACATCACCACCTGGTCAGGAGTGACTGCCCGGTTGCCGCCGTTTATGGCCGCCGTTTGAGTCGCCATGCTCGAGTTGGCAGCGGCCGCGAGCAAACGCCGGCCAGCCTCCAAGTTCTGACCTATGTCGCGGACCGTATCCACCGAGTAAATCGTGACGTTGGAGCGGTTGGCCGCGCTGATCGCGCTTTTCAGCACTTCGACGGTATCCGGATGCACGATCAGTCCACCGGCAAACAGGAACACCAACTTTCTGCCCGGGAGCTGGGCCTGCGCCTGCGCGAGGCCGCGGATCGCCAGGAGTTCCCGCATGCTCGCGTCGTAGGCGTCCAGGTACTCCTCCATCCAATGGGTGGCCAGCATCGACTCGATTTCCGCCGCAGGCCCCGGGGCGGTCCTCGCCGGTGGTGTCGCGCTTTCCACCGTATCGGGCACGAGGTCGGCGTCATCGATTTTCCGCAAACCCGTCCATTTCACCACCCGTTCCATGGCTTCAGAAATACGCGCGCCATCGTTGGTGTACCCCTGGAGCGTTTGCATCCCGGTGTACGTCCAGGCGAAAACGCCCACAAAGGTGTTGGGGCGCAGCTCGTTTTTGATGAAGTCCCGCACGGCATCCCGCGCGGACTTACGCCCTTCCGGATTGAGGCTGCCTACAACAACAGAGACGACCGTGGCTTCGCGAAGGGTTCTCACCAATGGGGCCTGAGCGGCGGGAGTCGCGTGGGCAAGAGCTGCCGCGGAGGCAGCCGCTGAAGCCGGTCCGGTATCGTCTCCAGGCGCGCGGCCCTCGAACAGCTCGAAGTGGCGGATCGTCTGCGGATCGCCGTCTTCGAGAACCTGGATTTCTTCCGGCTTCAGATCGCGCACAATCTTCGACTTCTTGTCGCGCACGACCACATCGACAAGAACCTCCGTCGTGCCGGTTCGGACCGTGGGAGCCTGAGCATCCGCCCCAGCAGCGAGCAAACTAAGGAGAACGGCACAGATGATGCGTCGCATGTAACTGGCGTCCCCTTTTGGAGTTCGAAGACAGTACAACTGTAGATCCGATATCATCTGTGCGCTTGCCACCGCAGATCTGCGCCGAATCAGTACAAGAGGCCTGCGGAAACAGGACACATTTTGTGGCATGCTTTCTGGTGCTCGACCTAGCTATAGATAGCATCGAGCACCTGCCATGACCCATGGCTTTACCAAGTTACTGCATAAGTTCGTCGAACCACGAGAAACAATCGGGCAGAGGCTGCAAAAGCCCATCGGGTAAAGACCTGTGAGGCCGTGTCCGATAAGCCGACGACAAACAGAGGACTGAGAATTTACTGCAGAGCTAGGGCGCACGGGTAAATCAGGTGCGCTTGTATAATGCATGCCGAGTACCGCAGCATGTTCCGTTTGTCCTGCGAGGTTGCGCCTTGCTTATCCGCCGTTTTATCGCACTTTTCGCTTTTGGTATTTCACTACTATCCTCCGGTGTCGCTATCGCCCAAACGTCACCAGCGCCTGTGCCGGCGCAGGCGCTGCCCTTCAGCCCTCGCGTGCCACATGTCAACGCCCCGCTTGGAGACATTCCGCGGATACCCGGTGACGGGAACGGCGCCTACAAGATGCACGAGTATCACGATCTGTTTTCCGAACTGGGTCACTCGTCGGCCGAGAGCCACGCCAAGATCGAGAAGGCGTTTCAGCAACTTTTCCATGGCGACGGCCAGGAAGAACGGATTTACTTCGAGACTGGAGCGAATGCCAACGGGCCGCTGGCTTACATCACGGATTGGGCGAACAACGACGCGCGTTCCGAGGGCATGAGCTACGGCATGATGATCGCGGTACAGCTCAACAAGAAACGCGAATTCGACGCTATATGGAACTGGGCGAACACTTCTATGTTGATCACGGACGAGAAGAATCCGTCAGTGGGTTACTTCGCGTGGTCGATGAACACCGACGGCACGCCGCGCGCGACCGGCGCCGCACCCGACGGGGAAGAGTATTTTGCGATGGCGCTTTACTTCGCGGCGCACCGCTGGGGAAATGGTCGGGGCATTTACAACTATCAGGCCGAAGCCGACAAGATCCTGCGCGGAATGAGGCACCATCCGGTACTAACCGCGACAGGGCCGTTCCGCATACATCCTGACGATCCGCCCTTTGTTCCGCCCGATCATCCCTGGCCCAGTCCTAACAACAAGCGGCAGGCGGAGGAAGCCGCGAAAAGTGGGAAACCACTGCCGTTCTTTCGTGCCCCTCGGGACATGGCGGCGCGGTCGCAAACCATCGGCCCGATGTTGGATGAGGATCATTACATGATCCGCTTTGTGCCGAACGTAGACGCGAACTTTACGGACGCTTCCTATCATCTGCCGGCGTTCTATGAACTGTGGGCGCGCTGGGGACCGTCGGAGGACAGCGAGTTCTGGGCCAAAGCCGCCGATGTGAGCCGGGATATGTTCAGCAAGGTCACTGGGCCTGAGACCGGGCTTGCTCCCGATAACAACAACTTCGACGGTACACAGGTTGTGCATTACGATGGAACGACGACGCCGTTCGGATACGACTCGTGGCGAAGCGTCGGCAATTGGTCGGTCGACTATTCGTGGTGGAAGAAAGATGTGCGAGAGACCGCGCTCAGCGACCGCATTCAGAAGTTCCTTTATGGGCAGGACATTCACAGCTTTGCCGATCGCTACACCCTCGATGGCAAGCCGCTGTCGATGCGGCATTCCGCCGGTATGGTCGCCACGGCTGCGGTAGGCAGCTTTGCAGCCACCCCGGGGCCGATATCGAAGGCGTTTCTGGAGGAGCTGTGGAACACACCGGTGCCGTCAGGGGAACAGCGCTACTACGACGGCATGCTCTACTTGATGAGCATGATGCACTGCAGCGGGAGCTTCCGAATCTACTGAGTCAACGATGCGATGCGTGCCGATAGCCGGACCAGCCATGCGAGGCATACGCTCCTAGCCATGAAACACATCTTTCCTATTGCCCTCCATATGCTTGCTTCAGCGCATCGATATCGAACTTTTTCATTTTGAGGAAGGCCTGGGTTACGCGTGCCGTTCTTTCCTGATCGTTGCTGGCGAGCATCTCGTTCATGATCGTGGGAGTGATCTGCCAGGATAGGCCGTACCTGTCCTTGAGCCAGCCGCACTGTCCGGCCTTTGGATCGGCGGAAAGCCTTTCCCAAAAATAATCGATTTCTCCCTGCGTATCGCAGGGAACCATGAACGATATCGCCTCGTTGAAAGCGAATTTGTGCTCCCGCGCAGAGTCCATGGCCCCAAACTCCTGGCCGAGAAGCGTGAACGAAGCGTACCTTACTGTCCCTTCTCTGTCCGGTTCCTCGCCCGTTCCGTAACGCGCAAGTATATTCACGTTGGTGCTAGCTGTGGCACCGGCAGGTGAATTCTTGAAAACCTCTGCATAATAATTGATCGCCTCTTCCGTCTTGCCGCAGACCTTGCCCACAAACATGAGCACAGGAGAGATCCTTTGCTTCATCTCGCGCTCGCCTGCCAAAATCACCTGCCACGACAGTCCATACTTGTCTTCCAGCCAGCCGTACCGGTCGCTGAACGGATAGCTGCCAAGCGGCATGAGAACTTTTCCGCCATTGGAAAGTCTCTCGAAGATCGAGTCGACTTCGTCTCTTGCTTTACATTTCACGTGAAAAGAAACCGACGGATTGAACTTGTAAAGTGGTCCCGCGCTTATGGCCATAAACGCCTGGCCCGAAAGCTCGAACGACACCAAGTCGCAATCCCCTGACGGCGTGTTATGAAGAGTTTTTACATTCGCGATCTTTGAGTTTGGAATCTGAGAAGTGTAAAGTTCGGCTGCCTCTTTTGCCTCTTTGTCGAACCACAAATGTGGAGTGATTTTGCGCATAGATGTTGCCTCCCCGAATTTCGAATCACTCAAACAGACTCGCAAGGAGTTTACATCGGTATTGCCAGTTGCAAATGGCCAACTCCGCTTCCCGGCATGCCCATCTGTACCAATGCGGACGATAAGGGTGTTTTGCCGGCATCTATGAGTCAGAGGTTAAGTTGCCTCCGCTTGGTCACGATTTTGTTCCACTTTAATCGCATGCCAAGCAGCAACGAACACCACAAGCAGTTTGAAAGCACAATGAGCCGGTTAGCCCACCCGTCTAATCCAAGCACTCCAGGCGGCAATGATTTCGGCGCATGCTGGGGCAAATGGCCGCCATTTGCCCGGGCGAGTTGCATGGTCATCAGAACCAACGTCGCAATCAACAGCACCACACTTATCCAACTAAGGTTCGCGATCCAGAGCAGCGCCCTTCTAGCGCCAAGCCACTCCTCGGTGTGGCCAAGGTCTACACTCAAAAGCAACACAGCGACGGGAAAACCGCCAACTCCCAGCAGCCCTGCGATAGCGTGCCCCGTGTAGTGAGTGACATCAAAAACGGAGGCCATCGCCTCCCCTATGCCAGCAACGATTAGAGACCACAACCCACCTTGCCGACTTCGGTTTTGACTTGCGATCAAATCGCGACTGCCAGTGCCCAGGAGCTAATGCCCCACGATAGAAACATCAGCGCCAGCAGCAAACCATGATGACCGAAGGCGTATTCACTCACCATGTGCCAAGAAGGCGCAAATTCTGGGCTCAAAACATGCAGGCTTGCTAGCAGCAGGACTGTTGCAGTGGTCATAATGATCGCCAGCCAAGCCGCCGGCGCTACCATCGTGGATGGGGCGCGAATATTACCGTTGTGCATTAGTGTGATATCCCGTTACCAGGCCCTCGATGTCCGCTCGAGAGTTCACCAAGATACGTCGCCCATCCGACGACACTTGATATCCCTTTTGCCCCGAGGTTGGCCCAAAGTCGTAAAGAGGCGGCCCCGCCGCCAGTCGCAGATGGAACAGCCCAGGCACCGCGATCCATCCACCGTTCGGACAGAAGTGGCCCTACGCCACGTTGGAATTATCTTATTATGGGAATGGATTGAGCGACGGAATTGTCGACAGCTGTCCCAGGAACAGAGCGAGGTAAAATGCCCGTGGCCCTCGATGAAGCCTAATACGAAGTAGGTGTGGCATGAAGCCTGAACGGTTTCTCGAGACGGAGATGCTCGTTGCCGTGCTGGCGGCCTGGGCCTTTGCCACAGGTTGCGGCGGCGGGCCAGGAATACCACCAGGGCCCCTTACGGTATCCCTTTCTACAAGCACGGTGGTTGCGCCTCAAGACGGCACCCCGGCGGCTGTCGGTGCCACGGTCAGCGGGGCAAGTTCGGCGAGTTCGCTATCTGTTACGGCGAGCAATTTGCCGAGCGGGGTCACTTGGCAATTTGTACCCGCGGCCGGTGGATTGACCGGGACCCTTTCTTTGGTCGCTACAAGCACGACACCGTCTGGAACATATTCTGCGAATGTCGTAGTGACAGAGGGGACGCGGACCGCGAGCCAGCCGTTGGTGCTGGTGATTGCGATTGCCGCTTCCGTCGCGAACGCCGTCGATACGACCCTTGGTGTTGGCGGTAAATTGGACGAATTTATGTCCACATCCTTCCAGCCGTCGGAGGGGAACTACCAATTCTTTCAGAATCACACGGCGACTGAGCCGACGCAGTTGACCAAACTTGGTCCGCAACACATTCGGCTCCAGGCGGTCAGCCAGGGCGTCCCCATGAAGGTGAACACTGGGGCCGCGACGGACTGGAACTTCGCCACCTTGGATGCCGTTGTGCAGCCCGTGCTGAGCGCGGCGGATAACAGCCCGGAGTTTCAGATCGCCGTGGCGCCGGCGTTTTTGAATGATCCCACGACGGGGCATTTCATTTTTAACTCTGCAAATGTGCAAGCTTTTGCCGATTACAGCGCGAACCTAGTGAGGTATTACAACAAGGGTGGTTTCACCTGGGGCGGAACTACTCTCGTGTCGCCGAGCTACCCGCAACACCCGATCACGTGGTGGGGCATCTTCAACGAATACAACATCAACGGCCTGACGGCGAGCCAGTACATCCAGCTGTACAACACGGTGGTTCCCGCGATGCTCAGTGTCGACTACACGATAAAGATTTCCGCATTGGAACTTGCGGTGGCGGACCCGACAACGGACCTGCCGCCGTTCGTGGCCGCCCCCGCCAACGGAGGAGTGAGCGCGCAGGTGAATGTCGTCGCTACGCATTTCTATCCCACCTGCAATCAGCAAGACGTGGACGCGACGTTGTTTTCTCGCGTGCCGCAGATGGTGCAATACATCAACTACGTCTACCAGCAACTGCGAACGCGATCAGACCTGGCAAGCGTGCCGCTCTGGGTCACGGAAAACAACGTGAACGCGGACTATCCCAATCCCGACGGAACGAGCAATTGCAATCCAACGATGAAATTCGTTTCCGACCCGCGAGGGACGAACCCGTTTTTTGCGGCATTTCGGCCCTACGTGTTTTCGGAATTTGGCAAAGCGGGGAATCAGGCGCTGTATCACTGGCTTTACGCCGCGGATACGCAGTCCGGCGAAGTGGACTTCAACACCGGGAGCACGTATCTGAGCTACTGGGTGGATTATTGGTTGGCGCAGATGTTTCCTTCCACTCCGACGTCACCCGGGCCCGACATCCTGCAATTGTCTGCGACCGAGACGTCGAGCGTGGAGATTGTTGCGACAAAGAGTAGCGATGGATCCGTGGTGCTCATGATTGTGGATCACGCGGTGCATGCTCCCACCGACAATAACGGGCCTGGAGATCCGCGAACCGTGATTGCCGATGTTTCGTCCTTGGGAACATTCTCCAGCGCTACGTCCATAACAATTGATGCAAAAACCAACGCGACTAGCGGCCCGACCGCAGTTGGTATCACGCCCGGCCAGAAAATATCGGTGACGCTGGGCAGCTACGGAGTGACTTTTCTGAAGTTGAAGCCTTAGCGTCACCGATCGAAGGTTAAGCACCCCCGACACCACCATCCTCGTTTCAACGACGAGTCGAAGCGAAAATTATCTGCGCCTGGTGTTCTTGTCGCAGCGCTAATGGTGCCGTCCATTTGCTGCGAGGTGAGAGCATCCGTCCCCTTCGCCTTCGACTCTTCGCCAATGATTCGTGAGAGCCTCGGGCTTTAGAGCTGCAAGCCGTACATAATCGCGGAAACTAAGCACCATCGCCCTGGGCAGCTTGGCGCGAGCAGAGCGCACCCCTCCGAAGATGAGAACTGTTGGGTAAACACGCGACAAGGCGAATTTGCGAGCGAGAACGGCGCCAATGGCACAACTTCGGGCGTGGAAGTGCATCCCCCTTAGCGGCCAGAGGCGAGACGCCAAGCCATCTCAACGCCCCCCCACACGGCGAAGCCTAAGAACGCCAAAGCGACAATTGCAATGGCGACTTTCTTGCTTTTACTCAAAGAAGATTCCTCTGCCTGAAAGAGAGTATTCATGCCTGCTCCTCGCGTGGCTCGCCGTGCGGGGAGGCCGGCGACCTTTCCCCTACGTTGCAGGCACTCTCCATCGGTTTCGATGCGGAAGCGCAAGCATCTTGTAAGTTTCTTGTAAAGCTTGTGGCTTCCAATCGAAGAGGCCATGCCCCGCGCCTTAAACGACGCGCGCCGTCCCTTCCATTCAAGGTGTTGTCCAGTTTTCGTTTCGATGACTAAGTTCTGAACTCGTCCCAACTCGTGCGTATTGTTCGTGACACCGGAAGCTGGCCCGGAAGATCGCAGTTGGAGTACAAAGCGAAGTTGAACGGCGCGGAGCTCGTAATAGCCGGTCGCTGGCTCCTGAGGAGCAAGATGTGCTCGGTGTGCGGTCGCGTGGTGGAAGACCTCCCGCTGTCAGCCCGAGAGTGCACCTGCCAGTGTGATGCCGTCCACGACCGGGAGACCAACGGGGCGACGAATCTACGTCAGTACGCACTCGACAGGGCGAGTTGCGCCCGAATTAACACCTGCGGAGACGAAGGCTCTGGCGCGGACCGCAAGGCTCGCGTGAAAACCTGCCTCAGTGAAGCAGGAAGTCAGCGCCACTTGTACCCATTGGTAGAACTGGGTAGGTCTGACAGAACGGCACGTTGCGACTGTAACCTCTGCCTTAAGTCCTGTTATTAGTTTCCAATTTTAACCGGCGTGGACTCGGACGCTAACCGGACATAGGAAGCTTAGTACGAACCTCTCCGGTTTCGGCGTTTACGAAGAGTTACTAAGGAAATGAAGCCTTGCAATAGGTTGGCTCTCATCTTGAGCCTCGATTCATAACGTAACGCGACCATGGGATCGACGCGCGCTCTTTGCGTGCGAACAAACAGCGACCCGGGAAAAGCGCTGGGCGTCGTGCGCTCCACGGTGCAATCCCTCATCCCGAATGTTCCCCTGGTTGATCTCTGATCCACCAGGACCCGGAGCGCGTCAAAGAAATTTGGAGGGTAACGGCACGACTTCACTCCTATGAAAATAGCCGCGTATCTCATTGAAAAGATTGGCTCAACAGTGAGCGGCTATTTTCATCCTTCGTTGTGGCTCTCCGAGAGCCATGGGTTACTCGTATCTTAACGCCTCCAGCGGATCGACCCTTGCTGCCCGGCGAACCGGTACCCAACAGGCGAGTAGCGCGACTACCACGAACAGCACTCCAACAACGATCAACGTGGCAGGATCGTTGGGTTGCACCTCGAACAAGAAGGACCTAAGCACGCGCGACAAAGCAATCGCCAGCGCAACTCCGGCGAGCACACCTCTCGAAATCAATTGAAGTCCCTCGCCGAAGATCAGTTTGCGAATGTCCTTTTGCTTAGCGCCAAGCGCGCTGCGAATGGCCAACTCCCGTCTCCTTGAAGCGACCGACAGTGAAAGCACACCGTAAACCCCCACGAGCGTCAGGGCGCCTCCCACAAGCGAAAACCCCATGAGAAGCTGCATCGCAAAGCTGCGGGACGCCAGCGAATCATCGCGAATCTGCTCCAGGGTCTTCACGTTTTCGATAGCGGCCGTTGGGTCAATGGCGTGCAGTTCGCGTTCCACCGCAATCACCACGGCGCGTGGGTCCGCCGTCGTTCGCACCACTAGATGCTTGGAAAACGCGGTCGCCTGCCATAGCGGCAGATAAATCTCCGGCGACGCTTCTTGTGTGAGGTCATCGGTGCGGCTGTTGGAGATTTCGCCGATAATCTCCATGCCGGGCTTATTCCGACCGTTCATCCAGAGCTTCCGCCCGATCGCTTTCTCATGCGAAAAGTAACGGTCCGCGAACGCCTGGTTCACGATCGCCACTTTCGGCGATTTATCATCATCCGTCGAGCGAAATTCCCGACCCTCAATCAACGCCATGCCCATCAATTTGAAATAATCGGGCGTGACGGCGCGCAGGGGCACAGCCGTCTTGTCGCTCTCCCTCATCGCCGGAGGCTGTCCTTCGATTTCCAAAGTCGCCGGCCAATTGTTGCCTGTCAACGGGACTCCCCAAGCAAACGCCGCGTTCTGTACACCCGGAAGCGCAGCAACTCGCTCTAAAGCCTGCCGATGAAAGCTACCCCAAGTCGACCGGTTCTGCACTTCTGTGACGCTCATGGTCAAAATGTGTCCAGTGTTGTAGCCTGACGGGACCCTCGCAATATTCACCATCGTGCGAATCAACAGCCCGGCGCCTACCAGCAGCGCTAGCGTCAGTGCCATCTGCACCATCGTGACTCCGCGCAGCAGCCGCCGCTCGCCGATTCCTGCCGTCCCTTTCGGCCCGGCATTCTTCAGCACCTCCATCGGATCCAACCGGAAAGCCCGCAATGCTGGAAAAGCTCCTGCAAAAACCGAAGCCAGCACCGCAGCGCCCAATCCCCAGCCCAGCACTGCCCACCCAGCCGTCACGCCATCCAGCCGCGGAATAGCGTGTCCGGCAATCAGCTTGAATAACTTCACGACGCCGAAGGCCAGCCCCACTCCAACTGCTCCGCCCATCAAGGCCAGCAATAGGCTTTCGGTCGAGACCTGTCGCAAAAGAGCGATGCGCCCCATCCCGATCGCGCTGCGCACCGCGTACTCCTGCTGGCGTTGCAGTCCACGCACCAGCAGCAGCGCTGCCGCGTTTCCGCAACCGATCAACAAAACCAGTGTCGCTGCTCCCAACAACGGAAGCAAAATCCTCCGGCCATCTTGATTCATTTCCTCGGTCACGGATGCGAGCTGCGGCGTAAACCCTGCAAAGTCCTTCTCCGACTGTGCCTCTCGCGCGGCAAAGAGGGCCAGTTCCTGCTGTCCCTGCCGTTCGGTCGTTCCATCCCGTAGTCGCGCCACCAGATTCCAATATGGGTCCTTGAGATACTTCGGGTCCGGCGCCGCGGGTATCCAAAAATCGACCGTCGCATTGACGTCGTAATTCGGCTCCTTGGCCGCCCCCGGCGAAGGCAGAAAGCGCACTCCCGGCTGCATCACGCCGATCACCGTAGGCGGTATATCCCATCGGCTGATGCGCACTGTCTTGCCGATAATTTGCCGATCGCCGTTGAACGCGCGCTGCCAAAACTCGTACCCCAAGAGGACTACCTTCACCGGCCCTTGCCCAAAATCTGACTCCTCGAAGCCTCGCCCCACAACTGCTTTCAGTCCCATGACGGGCAAATAGTCGTTCGTGACCCACATGCCCTGCATAGATTGGCTGCCATCGTTGCGGATCAGAAAATTGAAGGTCCAGTCGTAAGCGGCAATTCCTTGAAAGGCTTTCGCTTCTTTTTGCCATTCCATCCATTGCTGGGCTGGCCAGCCGCGCGGGCTGTCCATTTTTTGGCCGTCTGTTCGTGCGGTCGTGACGAGCACCAGCTGCTGTGGTCGCCGGTAGGGCGGCGGTGTTAGAAGCACGCCCTGAATCAGGCTCAAGACCGCCGAGGTGGCTCCAATTCCCAGCGCCAGGGTTAGCATCGCAATCAGGCTAAAGCTCGGTTGTTTTAGTAGAATCCGAAGTCCGAATCGCACGTCTCGCAGCATCTCTCCACCTTGTGAATAGCCTTCTGGAACCGCTTCTGGAATCTGTTCGAGAGCGTTGCAGGGCCTCGCCAGGTTCCTCAATTGTCTCCGTTTTGACGAATGAGTTGATCCCGGGGTTAGGAGGTGTCGCCTAAGTTTGCTAGATATCTCGCGGCAGGCCTTCGTTGCGACTTAATTTTTGTAGGCATGCAGCAATCTACTCAAATCAAGAACCCACTGTATGGCGTCTTGGAGAGAAATGAACACGAGTGCCTTCAAATCGTACAAGTATCGACGAGTACCCAAGTTGCCGGGAAGCTCGTTACCAGGAACTGGTGTACGCGATCTTCTATTTACTCCTATGAAAATAGCTGCCTATCGCGTTGAAAACAAAGCATAGGTGCCTGGGTCCATTTTCATCCTTCGTTGTGGCTCTCCGAGAGCCATGAGTTACTCGTACCGCAGCGCGACTAGCGGATCGACCTTGGTGGCACGGTGAGCTGGAATCCAACAGGCCACCGCGCCCGTCACGAGCAGCAACGCGACCACAGACACCAGCGTGGCCGGGTCGTACGCCGACACTCCCCATAACTGCGTGGCGATCACGCGCGCTATCGATAGGCTGACGATCAAGCCAATGACTGTGCCAATGGCCACGAGTCCCACACCCATGCGAATGATCAGCTTCAGCACGTGGCCTTTCTCCGCGCCTAACGCCATGCGGATGCCGATTTCGTGCGTGCGCCGCGCGGTGGTGTATGCTAGCACGCTGTACACACCAATAGTCACCAGCACCAACCCTATGGAGCCGAAAATAGTCATCAGGAAGAAACCGAAGCGCGGTCCAGCGTAGGAAAACTTGCTGATATAGCCTTCCAGCGTTCCGGTGAAGGTGAGCGCCACGTTGCTGTCTGTGGCCCAAATTTCATGGCGCACGTCATTCAATAGCGACAGCGGCTCTTTCCCGGTGCGCACCAAAACGCCGCGATAGCCGGTGCCGGTCATGGTGTACGGCACCCAGATTTCCGGCTGGATTGGCTCCTGCAAACCTCGGTTTTTGACATCTGCAACCACGCCGATGACTTCAAACCACGCGTCCGGCAATTTATCGGGCAGAGTTTCAAGCTGGGCAATGTGCACACGTTGCCCGAGCGGATTTTCGCTTGCAAGATATTTGTGCACGAAGGTCTGGTTGACGACCGCGAGCTTGCGCTTGCCTTCCACCTCCGCCTCGGTGAAGGGCCGCCCGTCGATAAGCTGGATTTTCAACGTGGGGAAATAACCTTCGCTGCACAGCTGGAAAATCGCGTCCCACTTCTCCGCGTGCGTTTTGCCTGGGACATCGATGTCGCTGGGAATTCCACCATACGGAGGCAAGGTGCTCGTTTCTGTGGCATCCAGCACGCCGGGCAAGACTGCAAGCCGCCGCAACAACGGTCGATAGAAGCCGGCAACTTGATCGGAGGTTTTGTAGCGGTCCTCGGGAAGGGGGAGCCGCGCCACGAGCACGTGGTCAGGCTGCAGGCCGAGATGCACTTGGCGAAGCGCGACGAAGCTGCGCATCAGCAGACCGGCCCCAACGAGAAGCGTTAGCGAGAGCGCCACTTCCATCACCACCAGCGCGTTGCGCAACCGGCCGTGCGTGGAACTGCCGCCAGTTCCTTTGCCCGTGTCGCGGAGAGGGTCGTTCAGGTCACGGCGAGCCACTTGTAACGCGGGCGCCAAGCCGAATACGAGCGCCGTGAGTACAGCGACGCACAATGTGAACAACAAGACCGGCGTGTTCACGCGAATGACCGCCTCCGCGGGGATGATCTGCGCGGGAATCAGCGCAACGAGCGCCTTCAGCCCTCCCCAAGCGAGCAGCGCGCCCAGCACCGCACCTCCCAGCGCCAGCAGCAAGCTTTCCACAAGGAGCTGACGGACCACGCGCCACCGGCCGGCTCCTAAGGCAGCGCGTATGGCAAATTCTTTTTCACGGGCCGTGCCTCGGGCCAAAAGCAGATTGGCTACATTGGCGCAGCCGATCAGCAGCAACAGCCCAACCGCTGCGAGCACGATGTACAGGGTCGTTTTAAATTGTCCTACCACGAGATTGGTCAGCGATTCGAGATGCACGTTGAAATGTTTGGGGTAGTCCTTGGGATACACCTTCGCGAGTCGGTTGGCGATGACCGTGAAGTCAGATTGCGCTTCGCGAATGGAAACCCCGCGCTTCAAGTGACCCAACATGAACCAATATTTTGGGAACCCGCTGCGGAGCTGTCCTTCCGCGCGGCTGGGCTTTTCGGGGAGCCACAAGTCCGCATCGCCCCAGGCGAAGCGAGGCGGCATGATGCCGATCAGCGTGCGCGGCGTGCCGTTCAAGATGAACGCGGTATTGAGTATCTTGGCGTCTGCGCTGAAGCGGTTGACCCAGACCTTGTAGCGCAGGACAAAGACCGGCGGTGCGCCCGGCTCGTAGTCGGCGGGCTGCATCACGCGCCCCAAAAGTGCCGGCATGCCCAGGAACTCAAACGTCCCCGGCGTCACCAGGTTCCCGTTGAAACGCTCCGTCCCCCCGCCCGATCGGTAGAGAACGTCTTCGTTGTCGTTCGCGATCACCCGATCAAATGCGTGATTCTGCTCGACATAGTCGAGGAATTCGGGCCCCTGAAAGCCGGCGCGGCCCCCCGGCTCATTGCGCTCCGTGTCGTGGATTTGCAGGGACATCAGGCGGTCGGCATCGGGGTACGGGAACGGCTCCATGAGCACGTTGTCGATCACGCTGAAGATCGCCGTGGAAGCTCCGATGCCCAACGCCAGCGTGATCACGGCTACGACGGCGAAACCAGGGCTCTTTGCCAGCGTGCGCACAGCGAATCGAACGTCCTGTCGAACCGTGTCCATCGAAACCCCTTTTCGCGCGATGAGCGATAGAGAGCTATACGGGGCACGAGACGAAAAGTTCGTCAAAGCTGGGTCAAACTCTTCTAAAATCCGCGAATTGATGTTGAACGACGAGGGATCGTCGAAGAGGGTGGAAGCGGGCGAAGTCATCCTACGGCAGAAACTGCCGACGACCTCGGAAGCGATGAGGCGGGCATTTGAAAAAATGCCCTGGAGTTGCATTGCCCTGGAGACCGGAACGCATTCTCCTTGGGTCAGTCGGCTGTTAACCATGTTGGGGCACGAAGTCATCGTCGCCCCCACGGAACGTACGCTTAGTCAGGGATAGCAGTCGAAAACCTTCTCATCGAGGGAGTTGGCGCGAGGTTGGAAAGACTCAGATGGCCTTCCGTAACATTCCTATCTATGGGCTAGTTTCCTCTGGACCATCTCATGTTTGAACGCTACACGGAGAAGGCACGGCGTGTGGTTTTCTTTGCGCGCTACGAAGCGAGTCAGTACGGCAGCCCCTACATCGAGACCGAACATTTGTTATTGGGGCTTCTACGAGAGGACAGAGCGCTTGCAAAGCGGTTTCTAGGTGAAGTCAACGCCGAAGAAGAAATTCGTTCAGAAATCGCTAGGCACATCACATCACGCGAACGCATCTCGACTTCCGTGGAAGTGCCTCTGACATCGGAATCCAAGAAGGTCCTGAACCTGGCCGGTGAAGAGGCCGACAGACTGAGACACCGCCACGTCGGGACTGAGCACCTACTGTTTGGTTTGTTGCGCCTAGAGCGTTCGTTTGTTAGCGAAATTCTTAAGGCAAGGGGTCTCGACCCGGCAATGCTTCGAGAGCAAATGGCAAAGATCCTGGGCGCTGAGAGGACCAATGTACAGCCAAAATCAAACACGAGAGCGATAGCTACGTTGGACACTTTCCTTGCTGGGCTTAAATGGCATAAGGCGAAGGAACTGCTGACTTTTTTCGCAGAGGATGCGCAATTCGTTGATGTCTATGGAAAACGATGGAATCGAGAGGAAATCTCTAGGGAATCTGAGACCCTCTTTGCCCCTTACACAAAGAAGAATGCCACGTACATCATTGAAGAAACCATCGCGGACACGAACAACCTGCTAGTTGTTATTGTGCTGTGGAAAAATGCAATCCTCGCTAGCCTGGAGCGGGTCTGGATTCACAGGATGAGCGTGGTCCTTGTTCCTCAAGTCGACGATTGGGCCATCATCTTGGTGCAAGTGACCGCAGTTCAACCGAAGTAGACTAAAGCCTTATCTCATAGCCCACACCGGCAATACCTGCATGGTAACCGGCCTTCTGCGTACCGGGACCTTATGTTGGCTCGTGCAGTCGTGAAACGGTAATAGCTGCTTCACCGTTTTTCTCTACGACTCAAGCGACCGTTTACCAGACATTACTTCTAAACCGTGCCCTTCCTCTTAACGATAAAGATACTCATCCTGCGTTTTCTGCACCGTCATCGTAGTCTCTTCTATACTCTTCATGGGCCTCATCTCGGAAAGCCACCATGTTTCCACACCTTGACACCGTCATTGCTTTTGTCGTCCTCATGCTTGTCGCCAGCCTGTTCATCACGGCGGTCACGCAGGTGGTCGTCAGCTTGCTAGGCCTGCGCGGTGTCAATTTGCAGCGCGGCCTGGTGGACCTGTTCGAAACCGCCTATCCGGATCAGGAAGCCAGACGCTGGGCAAAGGAAATTGCCCGCAGAGTCCTGCGTCATCCCACGATTTCTGACTCGATCTTTTCGCGCTTTTCCCTTCGTGTGGACCAGGTTCCCTTCATTCCGCCGGAGACCGCAGGAAAGCTGCAAGGCATCAGCGCTTCCATTCCCCTGTTGCCGTTGATCATGGGTGCGGTTGGAGGCCTCGTCATCACGCCAATCGCAATGGCTATCGCCAAGCACTGGTTCGCAGATACTTGGCTATATACGGACCATTTGGCTGGCTATGTTTCAGTGATCAATTTCTGCCAGCATCCCTTGGGCACAGGGGCGCTCGTAGGAGCGATTCTTGGCGGGCTGCTCAGCCGGTGGCGCCTGGCCACTTCCATCCGTGTAGAAGAGCTGCCCGCCATCCTCGAAAAGCTCGCCGAACCGCTTCCCGGAACCTTGCCCGATCCTGCCCAGCGCGCAATGCTGATGATGGCGTGGAGTGAGAACAAATCGGGAGCCAGGTCGAGGCCAGGAGCGCCGCAAGAGGGTGTGCCGGTGCGCTTGAAGCCCTATTGCGATGAGGGCATTGTCCGCCGCGCCTCGGAGGCGTCGTCGCCGCAGAATGAACGTCTCTCCCCGGCTGAGGATTTCGACGAAGGCATCGTTCGCCATGCCGAGCCGGTCGAAACGGAAGCGCGCCACGCCGTCGCAATGGAAAACGCGACCGCACCAGCGAAGGAACGTCTCTCCCCGGCTGAGGATTTCGACGAAGGCATCGTTCGCCATGCCGAGCCGGTCGAAACGGAAGCGCGCCTCGCCGTCGCAATGGAAAACGCGACCGCACCAGCGAAGGAACTCGAGCCGGAATCCACTCCTGCCACCGGAGCATTAGCCTCGGTCTCTACTCCATCCGAGCCGCGCTTGGAAGGCCTCCGGGCTTGGTTCGATCACGTCATGGACAGGGCCTCGCAGCGCTTCGCCTTCGAAGCACGCCTTGTAACGATCGTGCTTTCCTGTATTTTCGTCTTTGCCGCGCACTTTGACTCCGCCCGGCTGTTCCGGTCGATGTCGGAAGAGGCTGAATTGCGGGCACGATTGGCTGCTAGTGCGGAAGCCCTGGACAAGCACGCGGAGCAACTCTCACGTCCCAAGGAAAACGCGCACACTGTGGTGCCCGACGTCTACCGCAAGGCCATGGTTTCGATCTTGCGCACCGCCCCGGCCATCCCTGAACCGGCAAAGCGGAAAGCACGGAGCAAAAAGCGAGAAAAAGTCGCGGCCACCGCAGCTCCCGCCGAAGACCGTGTCACCTCTGAAGCGAAATCCAAAGCGATGCACGCCCTTGAAACTTCGCCGGGATTTGCAAGCCGTGAGGAAGCAGAGTCTTGGCTTCGCGCGACCTTAGATGGAAATTCAGCGCGCGAGACTCTTGCTGCCGAGTATCAGCAAGAAGTAAACGCCGAGCTGGTCAGCGATTCCGACAAGCTCATTGACCAGTCCGCTTCGCTGAAGAGTGAACTCGCGCGCTCCGAGTTCAAGCTCTTCCAGGACGAGCGACTCTCGCCGCTATCCTCGACCGCAGGGCCAGGCCTTTTGTTCACGATAGCCTTTCTCAGTCTGGGCGCGGCGTTTTGGTACAACACATTGAAGAACCTAGCGAGCCTTCGCCCGCAACTGGCCGCGAGGCAAGATCGCGAGCGCAAACACGAGAAGCCGGCCTAGAAATTTCCCAGCCCGTCGGCGTGATGGGAATGGCCCAAAAGTGCTAAAGAACGGCAGCGAACCGCAGCGCCGTTCGCAAGAATCGGTTCTCTCGTGGTACACCCCTAAGACGCAGATCCGGCCAGCTAAGGTTCTTTCAATTGCTGAATTATCTGCTCAAATTTTGAGAAATCATCGGCGACTGTTGACTTTAGTTCTGCCACGTAATGCGCTCGCTTTTGCGCCAACAAAGCCTTGTATGTCGGCGCATGCTCGCAAAGCACATCCCGAACGGCTTCAAGTTCGGTTGTCAAAGAATATAGGACGGTGTTCTGTCTCTGCAGGTTCTCAAAAGCGCAGACCAAAATGGCGCGGACTTGCTTCTCATCAAGCACAATGGCACCTCACTTCATTTGGGTTTCCTCTTGAATCCCGGCATCCGCCCAGTGAGCCTGAGACCCGGAGCCTTAATGTCTTGTGTTCCGACCCGGATGATGTGTTTTCAAGGATTTACAGGAATATTGAGTCGTATTAAGTCGTTTAGAACAGTGCCGAAATCGACTTTTGGACCAGTTGTGGAACTATTTTGGACCAGACAGTTGGTCGAGTTGAGCGCGGATCTTCATCGCAAGCTGCTCGATTTTCTGCCTGTTTTTCTGCTCGTTAAGTGCATCGTGGACTAGGGTGCGAATGTTGTCGTATAGGTTAGGGCTGAGTTGGATTTTGACTGTCATTTGTTCACCACCCCTGCGAGACAGCAATTACCACTTGTGTTGCCAGGGCTCTTGAATCCCCATGCTGTCTGCACTACTGGCTTGGGGACAGTTTCACTAGGTAGGCCGTGAGTTGTTTCACCGTAGTCCTCCTAGCGGCAAGTCTCCCACTTCCTTTTGATTTTAACATGTTGGCTTTCGAAAAGGTGGCAGACGTCCCGTCCCAGCACTACGCAAAAGGTTGTTGCGACCTTCATTGGCGCCGCGTATATCTCATCAATGCCACGAGCAGAGACCAAGCAACGATTCGCTGTGGGCGCCCGGGTTGTCGTCGGAATGTCCGGCCAAGTGCGTACTCTTCTTCAAGTTGACGACGAGCCGAGCATTATGGGCGAGTACGTACAGCGGTGCGAGATGTTTTTACCGGGCAGATCGGGGCGGTGCGGTTGACCCACGATCAGGCGAACTGGCAGGTTTCCTGGTTTGTGCTGGATGCAGGCCGTATTCAGAATTTCCACTTTGTGAAAAGAGCGAAGTAGATTCCACTTAGTTAGCAGTGCCCGGCAAGTTATTCAAGTGGGGGACAAGCTCGTAGACGCCGGGAAGCTACGCGGCAGTTTCACTTCGACCGGCGTTGCCTCGGCGTGCTATTCGCCCTTGCGTGCCTGTCAATTCGCAAGATGCGATTAATCTATATGGCTCGCCGTTCGTGCCTGCTAAGTTCCGCTAACCCGTAAAGCTCTCTTCGCCCAAATCTACTTCGGCGGTTACCCCGTCAATCAGGACTTGTCACGACCTTCCCAGTCGACCCAGTCTACGGGATGCGTTGCAAGGTAAGCATTGACCGCTTCGCCGAGAGTCGCAAAGAAGGTCTGTTCGCCAAAGCGCGTGAATAGTCCGAAGCGCTTGAGCTTGTCCTTGACCGGATCCTTCATCTCCGCAAAGCACAACTCGATGCTGGAGGCATGCAAGGTGTCATCCAGCTCGGAGACGGCATCGGCCGCGGTGACATCGACGCTCGTGACCGGTTCCGCCGCGATGACCACCCAGTCGACGGGCGTGGTTGATTTAGCAACAGCATCCAGGACGCGTTCGTGGAACAGCTCGGCGTTCGCGAAAAAGAGAGGCGCATCCCACCGGAACAGCACGAGGCCGGGGATCTGCCGTGCCTCGGGATAACGGGTTATGTCGTGATAGCCCTTTATACGTTCGACGCGGCCAAGCACTGCCGAATGCGGACGCCAGCCATCCCAAAGGAACTCAATCACTGCAATCACGATCGCGATGGTGATGCCAGGAATGGCACCGAACACGGCCACACCTGCGAAGCAGGTCATCGAAAGCCAGAACTCCCAGCGCTGGATACGATAGATGCGGCGTAAGTCGGACACTTCAACTAGACCGATGGCCGCAGCGATGACCACGGCTGCGAGGGCTGGGTGCGGCAGATCCTGCAGAATCTCAGGTGCGAATACCAGCAGAAGTGCGATGGCAAGTGCGCCCACGACTCCAGTCAACTGTGTCTTAGCACCTGCTGCCTCGGCCACCGGCGTCCGCGATGAGCTGCTACTGATCGGGAAGCCTTGAAAGAAAGCCGAGGCAAGGTTGGCGACGCCGAGGCCCACCATCTCTTGGTTCGGGTCAACCTGCGTCCGCAGACGTGCAGCGTAGGTTCGAGAAAGCACGCTCGTATCGGCAAATGAAACGAGCGCTATGGCGACGCCGCCCATGAGGATCGATACCCAGTCTTCGACATGGACAAAGGGAAATGTTGGCGAGGGCAATCCGCGCGGCAGGGGACCAAGCACGGACACGCCGGCGCGATGAGCGAGGTCGCAGGCCGCGACTATGACCGTGGCCGCGACGACCGCGATCAGAATACCTGGAAGACGCGGTTTGCTCTTCAGCAAAAGTATCAGAACGAGGGTGCCGGCTCCTATCGCGAGTGCCGTAATGTTTACGTTCCCTTTGAGGATCTTGTCGACGATTCCCCAGACTTGGCGCAACGGTCCCTTTGCAGTGACAGAGAAGCCGAAGAGCTTTGGAACTTGGCTCAGCAGTACTGTCAATGCGATGCCGTTCATATAGCCATAGCGGATGGGCTTTGAAAGCAGCTCTGTGACGAAACCTAAACGCCCCAGCCCCGCAGCAATACATACGACGCCGGAAACGATTGCCAGCATTCCCGCTAGCTCCACCGCACGTTGCGGTTCTCCAGCCGAAAGAGGCAGCACGACAGCCAGGATCACCGGCGCGAGCGCAGAGAGTCAGGGCCCAGGACAAGAATGCGGCTTGGACCAAACAGAGCGTATGCGAGCAACGGGACAATAGTCGCGTAAAGGCCGTTGATACCAGGCACACCGGATGCCTGAGCGTACGCGATACCGACAGGAACGAGCATTGTGGTCATTACCAAGCCCGCGACAAAATCGTGCCGCAGCCAGGACGACTTGTAATGACGCAGAGTGTCCAACCCGGGAAACCAGCGTATCCAGCCGGTTCGATTTACGGGCGTGGTATGGCTAATGATGCGGCCAGGCTCTGCAGTTTCGGAGGAGGGCGATTCACTCATGGCTGCTCTAATCACTTTTCGACGGACGAGCCTGGCGGGCCAGGAGCGTTGAAAATTACTTATACCACCGGGTGATTGCCCCTGTCAGCGCATGGGACTGGTTCTGAGCGGCGGTCGATTTGTGATTAAGTCCTCAAATCGTAAATGCAGCTCCTAGTATAAATTACCGATCAACTATGTCCGCCAGGAACTTAACCAAGGTCAATCCAACAGGGCTGCGAATGCCGTTTTACTTGTGACTCGACAAAGCTTTTTGCAAACGATCAAGA